>Ga0213862_10000484_pt1 | contig 16700 bp, 29 predicted proteins | sample PICome_7_FD_160092 | JGI IMG/M metagenome (GOLD analysis project Ga0213862, IMG submission 160092) | Coastal seawater microbial communities near Pivers Island, North Carolina, United States - PICO266 | ecosystem: Environmental > Aquatic > Marine > Coastal | place: USA: North Carolina... | reverse complement strand
GCAATATACAAGGTGGAGCAGCTGCGGGGCAATTTATAAGTGTAAATTTTGATTTGTCATTTACTGGGGCATCAGGTGTAACATTTGATTGCGACATGGAGGTTCGTTTACATGTTTACGAATCCAACGGGAATAAATATTTGAAAGGTTCGGATACTATTGCTCCATATTGGGGCAATTCGGCAACAACTACAAACAAATTTTATTCAAAAAAACTTGCATTAACTCGGCAATCACAACAAAGTTTGTTTAGTGAATCGGTAAAAATGACAACACCGGTGATACCTTATGAGATGGAAGGGGTTGTTGTTGCGGTGGAATTGGTTATTGTAAAAGAACGATTGGTGCCATTTCTAAGTACATATGTTATGAATTTGCGAAAAGTTTTTGTGAGAATACCCCAAGAAACTGAAAACACACTTGAAACCATATCCGCAACAAACCCAAATGTGAATTTTACTAAGGATTTGCAAATGAATAATTTGATGATAAACGAGGGGGAGGCATTGGTGCAAGTCAACAATTTAATGGTTGATGAAAATTACAACGGCGGTGCATTTGCTCCTAAAATTGGGGGCAAATGGGATGGGGGTTTTGATGTCACTGGCAATTTAAGTGGTTTGCGAGTACTGGAAGCAGTGAGCATACAATACAAGCCGTTGCAGAAGTATATGGGGGATTTTGATGGCGTGTATTATCCATTCCAAACAATACCATACAACAACGCTGTTTTTGCGTGCAGTAGCTTGCAAATAAACTATTTATCAAATGAAGTGTCCGGCGAATGGTTTGAGGTTCTTATCTCACGTGTGGGGCTATCGGGTACGGTAACTGGTAAAGATGGCGAAGAATACGATTCAGACGAAATTGAACTTTTGTTTAGAACAGCGCGCGAAAATGATCGCGGTGTTGGTATTCTTGAAGATGATTTGGCACCAAACGTGGGAATTACGGACATCATCATTGATTCAACGGGTGATATTCGCATTGGCGATAAGGTGCAGTTTATGAGCGGCACGGGCGATGTACTCCTTGAAGTTATAGCAGCGGCAGATTTGGACACCGCTGGACCGGGGCAAACGTTAGCGGTTCAAAGTTTTAATTTAGACAATACAATACCATCGGGTTCACGCATTGTGTACGGGTATAAAAAAGTTGATTATGCGGAACGTGTACGGGCCAAATTATTCCAAATGGAAGGCAGTGCATTAGCCCCAACACCTGAAGGTGGCGGCGATTACTTCCAAAATGGCGAATTTATGTTTCACGAATCTTATCTGTACTGGCGTGATGGTAATGGGAATTACCACAGATTGCAAGGTAACTCACACCACCCAGGCTAATGCCAACAATGCCAAAGCGGGTGCATTCAATTAAGGAGTACAACCCAAGAAAAGAAAAACAAAATTGGTTGAAAAATCAAGATGATTTGAAGTTTTACAACACGCAAGCGTGGCGAAAATTATCATTGGCCTATAAGATGAAGCACCCGGTGTGTGAGGTTGACGAATGCACACAGCCATCATACTACACTGACCACATTACCCCGGTTGCCGATGGTGGTGATAAATGGGATACCGATAATTTTCAAGCACTTTGCAAAAGTTGCAACGGATCAAAAACAGCCAAACAAATAAAAAGGTAAAAAATATTACACATCATTTTTTTGTTCATTTAGCATATTTGCACTAAATGATAGGGGATGCCGTATATACATTGTTAAACGTGTCAAGTGTTACCGATTTGGTGTCACAATTGAACTACGGCATCGCAGCACAAAAGGATTTGTTTCCGCGTGTAATAATTACCGAAAGCGGCACACCGGAGAATTTCAAGGATGGGTATAGTATTATCAACCACGATGTTGAGATAAATATTTACGCATCAAAAGGGAAAGACGGCAACGCGGGGTTTTTGGAAGCGTCAAACATTGCGGATGCAATCGAAGCTATATTATACAGATACAAAGGAACTGTAAACGGCAAAAACATTCGCCAAACATTATTAAGCAATACCGAAATTTTGTTTGATAATACAAGCCAATGTGCAAGAATCATCATGGAATATTCAATAAGAGAAAGTAAAATATAAAAAAATGGCAATAACTTTAGATAATTTAGTAGGAATGGACGGCGGCAAATATACGGATGGAACCGTTGCAGCTACTTCATCAGATAATTACCAATTCTTAGTGGTAAACGAAGACGCAGTATTTACAACATTAACGGATCAAGATGATACCGATGTGTTGGCAGAATGGGGCGTGAGCGGCAAAACAATCACTAAAGGTATGATCATAGGCCCAAAGGGCGATAAGGCATTCAAAAGTGTTGTTGTTGCAAGTGGCTCTGTATTATTAATTAGAGGGTAATGTACGGGTACGGCTTTCAATATAGCACCATCACCGGCGGAGATTCACAAGGGCAAATAATCTTTGAAGCGTACAAAATCCGTGTTCTCGCTGACGGAGGAGTGGTAGAAAATAGAGACTGTGTAATTAGAGAATTGAATAAATTAATATGAGCTTAATAGAAGACGCAAGTTTAATACAGATACCAAGCGGGTACAAAGAGGACAAACTGTATAGCATAAAGCCTACGAATGGCGATGGCGATTTTACTTTCACAAGAGCAAGTTCAGCTACAAGGGTGAACGCTGAAGGGTTGATTGAGGAGGTGCCGTATAATTTATTAGAGCAATCAAATGATTTTGATACGACTTGGGATTTAAGTGCTGGCATAGATTTAACAAGCGGTCAGAGTGGCTATAATGGAAGTAATGATGCTTGGTTGTTAAAAAAAAATACAACTGGTGCAAGGTCTGTAAAACAAGATTTAACAAGACCTTCAGGTCAATATAGTTTTAGTGTATACTTAAAAGCTGAATCTACTGATTGGGTTTATATTTGGGCATATGATGGCTCAACTGCGGTAAATGCTTACTTTGATTTAAATAATGGTGTTGTCGGTAATACGTCAGGATTAGACTCAACAAATGTTGTAAGTGTTGGTGATGACTGGTATAGATGTACAATAACATTTACACAAGCCATAACAAGAGTAAGAATATATCCAGCCTATGCAAATGGTAGTTTAGAAACTGGGACAGATAACGGCATCTACATCCAAGACGCACAAATAAACAAAGGCTCAACGGCTAAACCTTACTTCCCAACTACTGACAGACTTAACGTTCCTCGCTTGGATTATAGCGGTGGGGCAAGTTGTGCGAGTTTATTGTTGGAGCCTCAGAGGAGTAATTTAATTACCTATTCGAGTGATTTCAGCAATGCGGCTTGGACAAAACAAGATGCGACAATTACAGCAAACCAAGCTATTTCTCCCGATGGAACTTTAAATGCGGATTTGTACACTACAGCGAGTGATTTGTATGATTTTGTGCGGCATAGTATTACTTACATTTCAGGAAATTCTTATACGATTTCTGTGTTTGTAAAGCAAGGCACTTCGAGCGAAGTGTCTTTGCTGCTCCCAAGTCAAGCATTTGGCTCAAATCAATCTGCGACTTTTGATGTCAGCGATGGTACATATACAATAACTTCAGGCTCTCCTTCGGTAACTATTGAGGACTATGGTAATGGCTGGTATCGTTGTGCTTTATCTGCGATTGCTACTATAACTGCAACAAGAAGCACAGGATTTTCAAGTGTAGCGTCAGGTGCGGTAACTACTTTGTATTTCTACGGAGCACAAGTAGAGGTTGGAAGCTACCCAACAAGCTACATCCCTTCAAATAGTGGCTCACAAACCACTCGTACCGCCGATGCTTGCAACGGTGCTGGGACTTCAGCGACGTTTAATGATAGTGAGGGGGTGTTGATGTTTGAGGGTAGTGTTTTAGATATTTCAACAACAAACAGTTGGATTTCTATATCTGAAGGTGCAGATTATAATAACAATCAATTCAATTTGAGATTTGTAGAAAATTCAAACTTAATTCAAGCAGTATCAAGAGCAGATGGATTAGGGATAGATGTAATTTTAACACACACTTTAACTGATAAAACAGAAATAAACAAAATAGCTATAAAGTACAAATTAAATGATTGGGCATTATGGGTAAATGGTGTTGAGGTTGATACAGAAACTTCATCTAATGCTTTTACAGCAAATTCTTTAGATGTATTGGACTTTGACAGAGGAAATAATACTAATTATTTCTACGGAAACACAAAACAACTACTATACTTCCCTTCAGCATTAACGGATAGCGAATTACAAACACTAACAACATTATGATTTTTAATAAATACGAATTTACAGACGAGCAATGGGCAACCATTAGACCAACCCTTTACACCCCAACAGAAGATGGAGAAGTTTTAATACCTGAGATAAACGCAGTTGTTGAGATTGGGCATATTTGTAACGCTCATAACGAAGAAGGAGAGTGTACCGACCTAAGTACTATGTACGCGGTAGATATGCTCTTAAACGAGCCGTTAGACACCTTAGACGCGTATATTGTATGGCCTAACCCAGTTGGTGTGCATACATTCGCTGGTGATGACTCGCTTTATCTTAAAGGGTTCTGTATTGCAAATCCTGATAGCGAGTTTTGCGTAATACCTGATGAGGCGTAAGGGACTACAAAAGGTTAAGGAGTTATTTTGGTTTTCAGATAGTGAACCGAATGAAGTGCTTATCGCATTTTGTCACGTTGTTTGTTTGCCTTTGGCTCTTATCGTTGAGTTCCACAACCCAAGTTTACTGCTAATCTTTGGCGGTTGCGGTGCTGGGTTGTTTCAGCTTTGGGCAGTGATTTGGAAGGGGTGTTTGAAATATAGATTAATAGCGGTTCAGATTGCAACAATTGTAGCTATAATGACTGTAATAAATTTATCAATGGCAGGGCTAATGACAGGATCGCGGACTGGGTGGGTTATTATAATGTTTTTTGCGTTTTGGAATACGGTGCGAGTTTTTAAAGAAAAAATGATTAAAAATGCTTAAAAGACTCAAGGACATATGGCTGGTTAGTGATAGTCAACCAACTGAAATTACTTTAGCTTTGGCCAACTTAACAATGACGCACCTGTGTGTAGGTGCTGAGTTAGGGGGCTTGTATATTTTTAGACTTATAATAATATTTTCAGGACTATACCAACTATACTGCGTTTCAAAAGAGGATATTAATTGCAGAGTAAAAGCGTCTGTGATCACGTTTAGCATCTATTTTATCATACCAATTGTGTACTGGTATCAAATAGGTTTTCCCACGCCAACCCATTACGGATGGTTTGTTTTGACATTCGCTGCATTTGGGAGTATGAAAAGATTGATAACTGAAAAGATACATAGAAATGGATAATATAACGCAAATAGTAATAACGCTTGTAACCGTAGCTGGGAGTGCTGGTATTTGGAAGTTTTTAGAAGCAAGATTAAAAGCAAAATCCGAGGACAAAAGAAGCAAATACGAAAACAATGACGGAGTGCAATACAGAGACGATTTAAAAAATAGGGTCAGAAATCTTGAATCTTTACTGGCATCAAGCAGTAATGAAAAAGACGAGTTGAGAGACCAAATCTTACAGCTTACTCAGGAAGTGTCAGCTTTAAGGGTTAAAGTAGAATATTTAGCAAAGGAAAACGATAGGCTGAAAGACAGATGAAAGTACTTAAAGACTTATTTACAGACGAGAAAGGGTTGATATCTTCTAAAAGAGTAGCTGGTATGGTGTGCGTAATAGCATTAGTTATAGCCCTTGTAGCAAATACATTCTCAAACGAGTCAATTAAGCCAAGCGATACACTTGTTCAAGCGGTTGCATTGTTTGCATTTGGTGCATTTGGGCTTACATCAATAGATAAATTTACAAAAAAATGAGAGCAATCAATAAAATAATCATTCATTGCACAGCAACACGTGAAGGGGATGACATAAGCGTTTCGACAATACGCAAATGGCATTTAGTACGGGGGTGGTCAGATATTGGCTACCATTATGTCATTGATTTAAAAGGTAACATAAATGCTGGCCGACCAATTGAATTGATGGGAGCACATACCAAAGGACAAAACAAATATTCAATAGGAATTGCATATGTTGGTGGGGTTGAAGCTGATGGCAAAACACCAAAAGACACAAGGACAAATGCACAAAAGGATGCAATCGTAAGACTTGTAAAAAAGTTAAAAGGTTGTTATCCTGATGTGACAATACACGGACACAACGAATTTTCAAACAAGGCTTGCCCAAGTTTCAATGTATCGAAAGAAGGGTATTAATGAAAAAAAATATTTACCTTGATGCATTTAACGCCCACCCACAGCACGAAAAAGAATATCGGAAAGACTATTTTATTCGATTAGCTGATATAATTGGCAAAAACCCGCTAACGATCAAACAGCAGTTTGGGATATATAAATCTAAAATTGATGTCTATTGTGAAAATGCGGGTGTTCCATCTAAAAATGTAAAACACGGGTGGGTTAAAACAAAAGACACATCACTATTCTTCACAAACCCGGATTATGAAGGGGCCGTGTCGTATGAAAAAATACGTGAAAAACTCATTGATGATTTAAAAGCGTACAGCCCAAAGTACCCCAAAATAAAACGCAACAAATCAAAGGGTGGTCATTTGTTAGTAATTGATCCGGCGGATGTACACATTGGTAAACTTTGCGAAGCATTTGAAACTGGTGAAGATTACGACACAAATATTGCGGTGCAAAGGGTCAAAGAAGGGGTGCAAGGTATTATTGACAAATCACAAGGGTTTAATATTGACAAAATTCTGTTTATTGGTGGCAACGATATACTGCACATCGATAGCCCGAAAAGGCAAACAACAAGCGGTACGCCACAGGATACGGACGGGATGTGGTACAGCAATTTTTTAAAGGCAAAACAAATTTATGTGGATGTGCTGGAGATGTTGCTACAAATTGCGGACGTTCATTTTACTTTCAACCCATCAAATCACGATTATCAAAGTGGGTTCTTTTTGGCGGATGTGATTCAAACGTGGTTTAGAAAAAACAAAAACATCACATTTGATTGCTCCATTGCACATCGTAAATACTTTGCTTATGGCACTTCCTTAATTGGGACTACTCACGGAGACGGAGCAAAGGCCCAAGACTTGCCGCTATTGATGGCCGTTGAAGCCGAAGACTGGGCCGCAACAAAGCACCGGTACGTGTACACGCATCACGTGCATCATAAGACTTCAAAGGATTACCAAGGTGTGACGGTTGAAAGTTTAAGATCCCCAAGCGGCACGGACTCATGGCACCATAGAAACGGATACCAGCACGCACCCAAGGCCATTGAAGGTTTCCTACATTCCAAAGAACACGGACAGATTGCCCGGTTCACACATCTTTTTTAACACCAAACAAGAACATAACGCCGCCAAATATAGCGGCCAAAGTAAAACCAATCTCATTGGATACACCGCGGAACGCAATGTAATTTTGTAGTGTTCCTGTGATTACCATTGCAGCAACTGAAAAGAAAGCTAAGCAAATAAATAAGTTTGTTATGTGTAATTTCATGATGCGAATATAGTACAAAATTTGAATACACAAACTAAAAGTTTTTATCAAAGTTTTTTCTTTCAACTTCGAGTTTAAAAAAGTGAAAACTTGCAAGACCATTTATATGTGAATCAGTAGGGAAAAAATACTTCCATCCCTTACTGTACCCCTTTGCAATGTAATAAAAAAATGCGGCTGCAAATTTACCGGATGACTTCTCAAACACAACCGTTGCCGTGTGGTCGGACATTGATATGATTTCATTTATCCAAAATGTTTCCGCGTTTACATTCCCATCTCGATTGGTGTTTGAAAACCTTTTTGCCACTGTATTGGCGTGTTCTTTTAGTTCTTGAGCAATTTGTTTATTCATTTCAATAATATTTGTAAAATAACTATACCAATCAACACAACACTGGTTTTGCGAGAGCGGGTAAGTTTTGATGATTTAATTTGGAGTGCGACATTGTTTTCTTGTAGCACATCTACGTGCGTTTTAAGGGTGTTTAAATCACTTTTGGCACTATCTAACAACTGAATGTATTTGAGTTGCTTAGATGCGTTTATTTGTGCTTGTTCGGATAAAGAATCTTTTTGACAAAGTTCAATATAGATATCATCCATTTGATGCAAGGTAATAGCAACCAAAGTATCACCAGTTTTTTCATCTATTAATACGTTTTGCGAATAGCTGCACCCGAATATCAGCAGGAGCAACGCGGTATTGATTAATTTTTTTTTCATAAAACATTCTTATTGTATCCGATTTTAATTCCAAACTATCTATTTGCATGTAAATTGTGTCTGTTTGCGTCAGCGTTATAGTAACTGGTTCGGGTGGTTTTACATTTTTAATAGATGTAATGACCAGGTAAAAACACAAAGCCGCAAACAAAGCGAAAATTGCCAAACGGCTGTTTATGGATAATTTATTGATCATTTTCTTGTCCAAATGGGAATACAATTGAATAGAAAACATCACCTTCTTCAAAAATGCCGTTCAATTCTTCGGCGTCTTTTAATACTTGCTCCTTTGTAAATGTTAGTTTGTCGTAGTGTATGCTCATGTTTTTATTTCAAAATCCCCTATTGGTGTCAAAAGTACATCTTTTGTTACAGCGTTCAAAATGACATTAAAATTATGGATGCAGGTGTCATGGTATTCGCTACCCACATCCGTTTTCTCAAATTCTTTGATGTTGTTAAATGTAAAATTTTTAAGCGTTCGTAAACTCTTTTTTAGATTTGCTGTTGTATCCAAATCCTCGGCAATCTCTAACGCTTGGAAGCATAACAAATGGAGCATTACTTCCGGTTGAATGTCGCTCATAGTTGCTGCTGTACTTTTTGCCAATATTTAAGCGTGCTGTTTTTCCTGTACCCATTTGGGCCACCGTTCCAATTTCTGGCAATCTTTTCATTTGTTGGGTTGGGTGTGTGTTGTCTTATCACATTGAACATTTCGATGCTTTTTTGTTTATCCCATCTATCTTGAAGGGTGTATTTATCAAACCTTAGTATCCGGTTTACTTCTTTGACCATGATAGGCCGTATTTGTAGCACCCCAACGGCATCTTCTTTAATATTATGAGCCAATGTATCGCCACGGCTTTCAACGTGTATGATTGCGTTGACTAAATTATCAGCAACCAACGCCGGAGCGTTGGACACTGATATACTTAACAATATAATAAAAACAATCTTCATTTCAACATTTCTTTGATTTGATTAATTTCATCCGCAAACTTTTGGTTGTACGACATTTCATCCTCAACACTTCGAACAGAATGAATCACCGTGCTATGATCGCGGTTCCCTACAAACCGGCCTATTTCTTTGAGCGTTATATCTGGGATATGATTCTTTGCAATATAACACAGCATTTGACGTGGCCTGGTGTATCGTCGGTCTCGTTTTTTCCCAAAGATGTATTTGCTATCCACATCGTAAAACATACACAACGCCTTCATTATATCGCCAAGTTGCAACCGCTTAGCAACTTTAAAATCTTCATACTTTTCGGTTGCAACATCCATTGGTTTGGTTAAGTAATCTATATTATTGATTTCCAATATACTTTCAAGTCTTTCAACATAATCGTGCAAAGATTCCGCGACCTTTTGCGTGTCCATGTACTTTTCCCTTAGTGCTTTATGTCTCATTTTATTATCAAACTATCTTTGTTGTATGTTACTTTTGGAAGTGGTATTTCTTCGCCATCAGCATTCACATAGTTCGCCCCATGCTTACTTGCCGCCAATGCTTGTTTACTGCTTTTTTCAAAGTTCTTGATTTCAGTATTCATATTTTGCCATTCTTCAATGTGCTTGAAATCGTAGCGTGTAGCACCGTTTCTGCGTTCAAACTTGATGCCGTGCAACTCAAATGATTTCCCGTACTTTTCGGATTCCTCTATTGCAACCGGTTCCAAGTCTTTTATTGCCTGGTCCAATTCCATTTTATATGCCTTTAATTCAGCATATGCAATCAAGGGGTCACTATGCCCCTCAATTGCTTTTTCTGCTATATCTTTAAAATGGAACAACATCTTCACTTGGTTTTAATGTTTTGTACTCATCTGACATTGATATTTTTTCCTTGATGAAATCCGGTAATTGATCAAATAATTCTTGATTAAAATCATCAAAAGAAAGTTCTTGGCGTTCATTTATCATCTCCGGACATTCCATCCCTTTTGGCAGCAATGAAACGCTTGAAATGTTTGCATAGGTGTTGCCGTTTGTAGCGGCCTTATGTGTGATGCTCAAAAGACACGGAACGCCAAGTAAGTTGGTCACGTCAAATGATTCCGCTTCTTTTTCGGTAAACGATTTACCACGCCAAGACTCCAAAAACCCGCGAAGGTTTGCTTTCTCGTGCATTGATAGCGTAAACTCTTTTGAAATTACACGTGGCTCCGGGCCGCGTTCTTCCTTAAATACCATTGTTTCGGTTGGTAATTCCCACGTGATGCGGACCTTGTTAACCATCTTTGAAACACCTTGGTATGTTTCTTCATTAGTTCCTAATTCGATCATTGAATAACATCGTGCAGGGTATGAACCCGCCGGGATGATTTCAAACTTTTTTGAATTGCTTTGTGTTCTTGCTGTAATTGCCATTTTATTATTTATTTAAATTAGTGTAGTAATTAATTAATGATTGATTAAACTCTTTTGCATTTTCTATGGCCTTAATAACCAAATCAATTAAGCACTTCTTTGTGCTGTCTGTGATGGGCCTTTGACCGTTGATTACCGCATTAAGCGTATGCAAACTCATTAGGTGGTCATTTGCAATTTCTTGCCGTTGTGCCACCGTGGTGCATGATTTAAGAATGTTTCTTAATTCCGGACTTATTTTTTTTTCAAATTTCATTTATAGTTTATTGTATATTTCTTGCAGTTCATTTATTCTTTGATTATAGTATAAATCATAATCCATATCTTCATCAATTTCACCATTCATAATATTGGCCCGCTCCTTGTATTCGTCAATCTTATCTAAGATTATAACACGAAGCACTATCATTTCGTATACGGTTAGTTTTTTATTACTCATAATGTGTTGCAAATATATACATAGTTTTAAAAGTACAAAATAAAAATACAAAAATATAGGCAATGGCTTGGTATGCCTAACAACTGGACTCTCACCGGGTTTTTCGGGGTTATTGGTTTGCACACGATACTGTTAACCCTTTTTTTCCCACTACCTATATTCTTTTTATTAGGTGTAATATTCACTAAGGTCTAAGCTATTTTTAGCCTGGTTGCCCCAGCAGTCCCACCTGTTTCGTTCACGCCTCGAAAACAGTTCTAACTTGTCCGCAAAAGAACACCTATCTACAAGGTCATAAAACCATTCAGGCTTCACACTATGAGGCAGCCTTTCGCTCAAAAACAGTGTTGGCTCAACTGCTTTATCTTTCAATCTTAGGTTGCCCTTTGTTGCAAATATAAAATGTTCCGTTGCCCCTCTAAAGTAATACCCCGTTTTCATACTTGGCTGTCCGTCTGCCTTTCTAAGTTTACCCCAAGTTACAACTGTTTTTGGCTCAAAACCCCAGTCTTTACACAACTGCCATCCACGTTCTATAAAAGCATTTGTTACCCATAAATAAAGGTGTGCTTTATCTTCACTCATATTTTTAATAGGCAGTTGTTTCAATTCTTCCATACTCATCGCCCCATAGCGTTCCTCACTACTTGGAGCAGCTCCGTAGCTATTAGGTCGGTGTTCTTTTGCTGATGCCGGTCCACGCCCTTTGTATTTCCAAGGCGGATCTGCTATAATCGTCTTATATTTTTTCATCGTTTGCTGTTGTGCAATATTTTATAAAGCCCCTACGATTTGCAAGGGCTTTGTGTTTGTGGTTGTCACATTTGTATTGTATAGTGTCCTTCTTTCTCTCCCATTAAAACATCTTCAATTGTTTTAAATGTCATATCAACTACATTTAAAAAATTATTTTTTTCAATGTTAAGTTTAAAGAATATCACTTCTCCAGCTTTGTTCCCGTCTATTGTAATTGTTAAATTTGTCATAATTGTTTCTTTTTTTTTGTTTGTTAGTACAAATGTACAAATTTAATGTACATATAAAAGAATTATTTTATTTTTTTTTGCAACGCTTTTTTCTAAAAAGTACGTTATTCCTTTATATACCCAAAAATCTGGTGTTGATCTGAGGGGGTATCCCCCTCTGACGTTTTAATAATGTGTTGCGTTTATATATAAAGTTCTGTAAATCAAATATATAAGTAAAAACATTTTAACATAGCCCAGATTAAAACATATTTAAACGTGTTTTTAAAAAAAAATGTGTTATATTTGTTGCAATGGAAAATATAATAAAAATATTAAAAGAAAATACATTGAATCTTTTTAGTGATCAATGGTATGAAGAAACAACAAAACGAATATTAGATGTTAAAACAAACACTATTTTAAAATCTTTTTACATAGATGACATAAATTGTAAAGACTTTTTTAATTATGTAGATAGTTTAACGTCAAACAAAAAATACGCAAAACGTTTTTTTTACGAAAATATAATTGCATTAAATAATACTTACAAAAATATAACCCCAAAAAAATGCAATCTAATTTTAAAAAAGTATTGTGGGATAAAAAATTACAAGTACTTTGAATACAACACAAACGGGGTGCGTGGATTTATTTTAGAAAAAAATATTATTTAATTACAAAAACCTTATACATTTGCCGTGATGTACAAAACTAAAATTTCCCTTTTTAAGTCATTATATAAATCAAAGGACGTTCCTTACCTTTTGGATTTAGAACAAGTATTCAAAAGAATAAAAGAAGGGAAGAGCAAGGCTATAATTGAGCAGATGCAAACCGATCCAACGGCAAAGAATAAGTTGCCGTGTATTATGTTTTCCGGTGAATTTATTGAACGTAAGAAAACCGGTTTAAAACAACATAGTGGTTTAATGGTACTTGATTTTGACAAAGTACCGGAAACAGACTATAACAGACTATTTAATCAACTTAAAGAAAACAAACATATCATTGCCCTTTTTAGATCCCCATCAAGAAATGGCATAAAAGGAGTTGTAAGAATACCACAATGTGATGCAAAGAATCATGAGAAATATTTTAAAGAGTTTGTTAAGGATTATCATTATGACTATATTGATATATCTGGGTGTAACGTTGATAGAGTGTGTTTCGAGAGCTATGATCCACACATCTATATCAATTATCAGGGTGTTAAGTATTCCCCAAAACTAACAGAAGACGGATTTAAGGTCGTAGAAAAAACACCAATGCTGCCAATACAAGATGATGCCAAGAAAATTGATATTATTATGGCTTGGAATTGGAACAAAGGTTTTAAAGAAGGTGAACGCAATAATTTTATCTTAGACATTGCTGGTGCCTTTTGCGAGTACGGTGTGAACGAATCAAGTGCATTGTCATACATTCTCAACAATGTGGTGATTGGTGATTTTAGTGAAGACGAAGCACGGCAAACAATTAAAAGTGCGTACCGGTTGCGGTCCTTTGGTATTAAGTATTTTGAAGATTACACCAAAATAGACAAAATAAAAAAGGATTTAAAATATACCAAAGAAAAGGTGATGGAAATACACCAAATTAATGGTGAGGTGTATGAGCAAGTGACAAATGACACCGAACACCATGATTTTTGGTTTTTTGATAATGACAAGGTTAAATTGATACCTTTAAAGTACAAACAATTTTTAGAACGTAATGGGTTCAAAAAGTTCTTTCCAGGTGATTCATTAAAGCCTTCATTCGTCAAAGTACAATCCAACATTGTGCAGGAAACAAGCACCGAAATAATCAAAGACTTTGTTTTAAACTATTTGCTTGATATAAATGAAGAAAAAGTGTGGTCCTATTGTGCTAACTACCAAATGATGTTTTCCGATAATTACCTTCAATTTCTGGACAACATTGAATTGATAATGTTGAAAGATACACGTGAAAAATCATTTATTGCATATGAAAATGGTATTCTTGAGGTGACAAAAGAAAGCGTTGTTTTAAATGATTACACGGACTGTGATGGGTATATTTGGAAAAACCAAATCATCAAACGTCAGTTTACGCCATCCAAAAACATTGCAAACGATTACAAGGTATTTATTCATAACATTAGCAACGGCGAACCATTGGCCATTGAGTGTACTATTGGGTATCTTTTATACACTTATAAAAATAAGGTAAATAACAAGGCCATCATATTAAATGATGAGGTAATAAGCGACAACCCAGAAGGCGGCACCGGCAAAGGTTTATTTGTGCAAGGGTTGCGAGAGATACGAAGGACCGGCATATTGGATGGCAAATCATTCGATGATAAAAAATCATTCGCTTATCAAACCATAAGCCAGGACACACAAATACTGGTGTTTGATGATGTAAAGAAAAACTTCGACTTTGAAAGTAAGTTTAGTTTAGTGACTGAGGGTATAACCTTAGAACGCAAAAACAAGGATGCAATCAAACTAAGCGTTGAAGATTCGCCCAAAATGGTACTGTCAACCAATTACGCTATCAAAGGGGAAGGGAACAGCCACAACCGTAGAAGGCACGAAATAGAGTTTGCTCAGTACTATAATCACAGCAAAACACCTTACGACGATTTTAAACGGCAATTGTTCGACGATTGGGATGACAAAGATTATGTTGCATTTGATAATTACATGGTGTATTGTATACAGCAATATTTTATCTATGGACTGATTGAACAAAAGAATGCCAAGAACATAAAGGTGCGTAGATTCATTGCTGAAACATCTATGGAGTTTTATGAATGGATTACGGATAAGGATACCAACGTAACTGGTGTCAGATTAAACAAAAGAAACTTTTATGACCAGTTTGTTGAAGATTACCAAGATTATAAGAAATGGCTTACACAAAAGAAATTTAATATTTGGATACAGAAGTACGCAAGGTTTGCAAACTTTGAATATTCAGATGGCAACACAAACGGATCACGATGGTTTGAATTAACAGGAGAGATACCGTTTTAATATGGAGTTACGAGATTATCAAAAGGACATTGTGAAACGTGGGGTCGATGTGATAGTGGACCACAAACTGTTGTATCTTCAAATGGAAGTGCGGACCGGTAAAACGTTAACCGCCTTATCTATATGCGAAGAACTGGGGGTGAGGTCTGTGCTGTTCATTACAAAGAAGAAAGCCATCAGCAGCATACAAAACGATTACAATAACTTCGGGTTTAGCTTTGATATAACAATAATGAACAATGAATCATTGCACAAGGTAGTTGGTGAGTTTGATATATTAGTAAGCGATGAACACCACCGTAATGGATCATTCCCTAAGCCAAACAAATCAACCAAACTAATAAAACAACGTTGGGCCAATCTGCCAATGATATTCTTAAGCGGTACACCGAACGCGGAAAGCTATTCGCAAGTGTACCATCAATACTGGGTGAGCAATCGCACACCATTCAAGCAGTGGCCATCTTTCTACAAATGGGCCAAAGACTTTGTGAATATAACAACAAGAAACTTTGGTTATGCTGATGTTAAAGATTATAGCAATGCTGACTATTCTAAGATTAAACCATACATTGATAAGCACATCATCACCTACACACAGAAGCAAGCGGGCTTTGAATCCAATGTCAATGAACACATACTTCATTGCGATATGAGTGAAACAACGTACAACATCATTCACCAATTAAAGCGGGACAAGATAATGCAAGGGCGAACCGGTGTAATTATAGCAGATACAGCTGTGAAGCTACAAAACAAGATACACCAATTGTGTGGCGGGTCTGTTATCCTTGAAGATGGTACCACGGCAATCATTGACCACAGCAAAGCGGAGTACATCCGGGATAAATTCAAAGGTAACAAGATAGGCATCTTCTATAAATTTAAAGGTGAGTTGAAAATATTAAAACATATATTTGGTGATAGCTTATGTACTACACTGGAAGAATTTAACGGGACTGATAAGAACATTGCATTGCAAATTATATCGGGCCGTGAAGGTATATCACTTAGGGAAGCGGATGCACTGGTGTACTATAACATAGACTTCAGTAGTATCTCATACTTCCAAAGTAAGGACCGTATGACAACAATGAACCGACAAGTGAATAATGTGTATTGGGTATTTGCAAAACGTGGGATTGAAGCAAAGATTTATAAAAGCGTAATTAATAAAAAAGATTATACAGTTAATATGTTTAAGAGAGATTTTGAATTATCAAAGTAAAGTAATAAAAGAGTATAAGGAGTGTGGATATATTGTTTTAAACATTATCCGATTGAGTGACAATGGTTATCCGGATTTGTTATGTTTAAAGAATGGCAAAGCATTATTCATTGAGTGTAAGACCGGTGGCGATACCTTAAAGCCATTGCAGAAGTATCGCATTGATGAGTTAATAAAGGAAGGGTTTGAAGCGTTTTGTATAAAGGATGGTAAAATAATTTATGGAACAAAAAAAGAAATATAAAATCACTGCAATATCAGCGGGTAAGAAAGTCACCGCAATAGTATCCGGGTGCTTGTCTAACAAACGGGATTTGTTTGTTAAGTTGATGCGTACACACAAAATAAAAAAAACACACATATGGAGAATAATAGAGATAATTCAAAGGGGATAGGGGGGTTCGAAACATTTTTGCAAATCCATGACATA
>Ga0213862_10000483_pt1 | contig 16717 bp, 19 predicted proteins | sample PICome_7_FD_160092 | JGI IMG/M metagenome (GOLD analysis project Ga0213862, IMG submission 160092) | Coastal seawater microbial communities near Pivers Island, North Carolina, United States - PICO266 | ecosystem: Environmental > Aquatic > Marine > Coastal | place: USA: North Carolina... | reverse complement strand
AGTATGTAAACTTAGGTTTCTTAGGAACCTCTAAAATGATTGTTTCATTCGCTTCATTTTTAGATATGATATAGTCATTTTCACACATTTTTATAGATGGGGGTTCGGGTTTTGGTCGAGGTGATAATAAATTACACACACTCGAATAAAACGAAAACATTACTGTTGTTATTTATATTTATTTTTTTATATACTAAATACAAGATGGTTTCACTCCAGGACTTACCTAAAAAGGTTCAATATATAATTATAGATTCCGATTTTGTAAATGGTTCTAATAACACGTTCAGTATAGATCTTACACTTGAATCAAATTTACACTTGGAAGAAATGACACAAGTATGTGGTCTAAAACCAGTTGAATTTTATGTAACACAGATAGGTGAAAATGATCTAGGAACAACAAACGTTGCAAAATATGTAGATATAATATGCGACGATATACCAAAAAGGGGTCAAATATTAAATGAACGTAATGGTCAGATTCTCGCTCGTATAGCTTTAGAAAGAAATTTTACTGGAAGTAACGACTTTATAATGCGCGATAAACAATGGAAAGCGTTCCCAAGACAGACAAACTTATTTAACCCTATATCTTTACAGAAACTTCATTTTCAAATAAATGAATTACAGGGTGATAGTGATTATAAAACATTACAACCAGATGCATCTTGGTACATGATTCTCGAAGTTACAACTATAGACGTTAAGGAAAAACCTGTAAATAGAGAGGTTCAAATTCTTGAAGCTTTACATAAACTTATCGGGAAGATAGATGATCTTAACATAAACGTTAAAAAACTTCCAGATAAGGAGGATATCGAAAAAATGGAAATAGAAAAAAAGAAAAAGTACCCATTACGTTACTTAATACTGTTCATAACTATGGTAATAGGTGGATTTATATTTGTAAAAAATAAATTTACTCCTTCGATTCCACAACCTTCTTTTTAACGACACGTTTAACAACTTTCTTCTTTGGTGTCGCTGGTGCTGGTGCTGGAGCTGGTGGCGCTGGAGCTGGTGGCGCTGGTGGCGCTGGTGGCGCTGGAGCCTTTACTGGGGTGGCAGCCTTTACTGGGGTGGCAGCCTTTACTGGGGCGGGGGTTGGAGCTGGTGGTTCGATTACATCAACTATTTGTCTAAGGATACCGTAGACGGTTTCTTTTTGAATTTTTGGTCTTTGAAGTGCGTCTTCAATTTGTTTTCTGATAGAGTCCATCGCGTAATATATATAAAAGAAATATTATCTTTATACTAAATGTTATTCATCGGTCCAACTCTTTTAAGTGGAATAGGTCAGCAGTGTAAAAAATATATGAGTCTTTTTCCTGGGAGCCAGTACATTGAACTTCAAAATGATATACCGGTATGTGAACGTGCATTTATTTATGCTTTACCTGTACCATACTGGTTAGATAAAATACCAGAAATAAAAAGAAAAATTAAACACGTGACGTGTATGACCATATGTGAAACAGAAACAGTACACGAAGATTATGGTAAACTTTTTGACTTATTCGATAGAATTGCCGTACCGAGTGAATTCTGTAGAAAAGTTTTTAAGAAACAGTTTCCTGATAAAGATTTTTTCGTTATACATGCACATATACCCGATAAGAGACCGTATACGTTTTACCATATAGGTAATGTTCACGACCCACGTAAAAATTTTAATAAAATCATAGAAACATTCGTACGTATGAATAAACCAGATTCACGTTTATTAGTAAAAGCAACGTGTAAACAACCCGTCGAAGCACGAATACCTAATGTTACCTTTATAAACGGGCTCGTATCAGATGAAGATATGGAAAAAATACATGCAATGGGTGATTGCTACGTAAGTTTTTCGAGTTCGGAGGGTATAGGTATGGGTGCAGTGGAAGCAGCTTTGCGCAATAAGCCCGTTATTATAACAGATTATGGGGGTGCACCTGAATACATAAAAACACCATACTTAATTGAGTGTGGTCTTCAGTATTTGGTAAAAGATGATTTTCTATTTAAGGCGGGTATGGAATGGGGGAAACCAAATGAAAAACAATTACGTGAGTTTATGGAAGATGCATACACCAAAAAAATAAGGTATATGGAACATCCGAGGACTCATATGTTGACGTGTAAAGAAAATGTATTACAAGAATTCATCACTAATGTAATTAGTAAGGAAAGTGATAACACCGGTCAGGATGGCACCGGACATGAGTGAACCTCTCTGGGCAATGAGCATGGCGACGATATCATCGATAAATTTAATATTGGTTGGTTTCTTAAGAAGTTCTGGTACGATTTTTGAAATTGCAAGATAAAGTGCCATGGCTATTATGACAGGTCTGAGTGTTTCTTGATCTAACATTTTTTTATAATAAGGAAATATTTATTTTTGGCCTCGTTCCTAACACTTGATCGTCTATTCTATGTTTTTTGCAGTAGTCCCCACATACCGCTTTGAATGTACATTTTTTTCCTGATAATGTAAATGCTTTACATATATTACGGGATTCAGAAACGTCCTGTTTAGGTACAGAATCTAAAACCTGTATCGGCTTTGTTTTTTGAGATTCAAGTTTCTTTTTCCTCATTTTATCAAGAATTATCGCCATTTCATCTGGTGTTTTTTTACTCGTTTTTAAAGTTTTAGATACACGTAAACAGTCGTCATAAGTCTGAATATTTGATTGATGTTTTTTAGTGAGTACATTTTTAGTATCACTAAAATTCGTTTGAATCACGGTCGGTAGAAAGTATTGCGACATCTTAATTTCTACTAAAAATAAAATAACTTAGGTTAGTAAAGGATGTGGTTCTTTATAAAACTTAAAAGAACGTATAGCTTCACTTTAGGTGAGTAATATAAAAGATAAAACCTTTTACTTTTAAATGAATCTTAAGTGGACAAAAGAGTGTTATTTATGTGAATGCCCTTTAGAGCCGTGTGTACATACAAAAACGACAGAAGAACGTATACTTGTTCGAGAATATAGAAAAATGCGACCTATTTTTACTATCAATAATGATATATACCTAAAATTTTTTGGTACATATGTAAAACGTGTCTGTTATGCATGTTATATAAATTCGTATAAAGTTGGAATCACAACGTTACGTGACCGCGAGTGTGGTCGTATAAAAAATATATATTCGAAACCCAAGTCAAAAACAAAAGATGAATTAGTATACTGGTTCGAAGGACTAAAAAGATACTTAAATAAACGACTTTATATAACATAAAATGGGTGAAAGTATTCAAAAACTCACACACGTGGAACATATTTTAAAGCGTCCAGATTCATACGTTGGACCCGTTTCACGTGTAGCGGAACCTTATTGGGTATATGAAAACGGTTCATTTGAAAAGAAAACGGTAATGTATTCACCAGCCCTTTTAAAAATATTTGATGAAATTTTAGTAAACGCGATCGACCGAAACTCCATGTACCCAAAAAACGTAACGTCGCTCAATGTTTCCATCGATAAAACATCTGGTCAAATAACAATTGAAAATAATGGACCTCTGGGTGGTATCGCGGTTAAAATGCACGAAAAGGAAGGTTTATGGAATCCGGAGTTGACGTTTGGTCATTTACTCACGAGTACAAATTATGACGATACACAAAAACGTCTCGTGGGTGGACGTAATGGATACGGTGCAAAACTTACAAATGTTTATTCATCGATGTTTTCTATAAAAATTAAAGATGGTGAAAACAAGTGTATATATACACAAGAATGGTCAGATAATATGAGAACGTGTGGTACACCCAAAATAAAAAAGTATTCGAATGCTACGTCGAGCGTTTCTATTACTTTCGTCCCCGATTGGAAACGGTTTGGTATGTCAAAAATGGATGATTCTATATACAAAATATTTGAAAAGCGGGTATATGATGCGAATATTTGTACGTCACAAAATTGTAAAGTGAAATTTCAAGGTGACGCATTACCTAAAGCAACATTCAATACGTACGCAAAAATGTACACGAAATCAGATGAAATATGTACATTTACGAGTGATAGATGGTCAGTGTGTATCGCACCTTCAGATGATGGTTTTGAACACGTATCATTTGTGAATGGTATATGTACCACAAAAGGTGGTTCACACGTTGACCACGTTTCCGGAATACTCGCAAACGGTATTATCGAAGATATGGCGAAGAAGATAAAACTTCGACCCCAACAGGTTAAGAATGCGTTTTTTGTTTTTGTAAAAGCAACACTTGTCAATCCGAGTTTTAGTAGTCAGGTTAAATCTGAATGTACACTCAAGCCACAGGATTTCGGGAGTAAATTTGAACCACCGAAAACGTTCATTAAAAATATTCTAAAAACGGGTATTCAATCGGAACTCATGGCATTATCAAAGTTTCGTGAAATGAAAGAATTGAAAAAAACGGATGGGTCTCGTAAATCAAAAATAACGGGTATTCCAAAACTCGACGATGCAAATAAGGCCGGTACTACACACTCTGGTAAGTGTACTCTTATTGTTACTGAAGGTGATTCTGCAAAAACACTTGCAATTGCGGGTCTTTCGGTTGTTGGGCGCGATCATTACGGTGTTTTCCCACTTCGGGGTAAATGTAAGAATGTACGTGACGCGAGTGTAAAACAACTTACAGAAAACAAGGAGTTTAACGACCTTAAAAAGATTTTGGGACTTCAACAAGGGAAAGTGTATACATCACTCTCCGAACTCAGATACGGGCGACTTATGATCATGACCGATGCAGATAACGATGGAAGTCATATCAAAGGTCTCATTCTTAACATGATCCACTATTTCTGGCCGAGTTTACTCAAACTTAATTTTGTTGTGAGTATGGTCACACCTATTATAAAAGCGACCAAGGGTTCGGAAACTAAATCGTTTTATACGGACTCGACGTTTAGGCAATGGTATGGTACTGGTAAATCTGGGTGGAAAATTAAATATTATAAGGGTCTCGGTACATCCACGTCTGCAGAGGCACGTGAATATTTCAAGAAGATTAAAGACCTTACCGTTCAATTTGATACAGATGATTCAATGGACGAGTCTATAATTCTTGCATTTGATAAGACGAAATCAGATTTACGTAAAACATGGTTACTTGAAAGTACAGAAAAGAAGGCGTCCGAACTCGAAGTACCGTATGGAAACGTTGAGCGTCTCGGTATTTCCGACTTTATTCATAAAGATCTCGTAAATTTCAGTCTTGCTGATTTGAAAAGGTCTATTGCACACGTTTCAGATGGTTTAAAACCGTCTCAACGGAAAGTGTTATACGCGTGTTTCACGAAGAATCTTACGTCCGAAATGAAGGTTGCGCAATTAGCCGCGTACGTTTCTGAAAAAACGTCGTATCACCACGGTGAAGTGTCTTTGGCAGATACTATTGTAAAATTAGCACATAATTTTACGGGGTCAAATAACATTAATTTACTCGAACCATGTGGTCAATTCGGTACACGTCTCATGGGTGGTAAAGACGCGAGTCAAACCAGGTATATATTCACAAAATTGACTAAAAATGCGAGAATACTCTTTGATCCTAAGGATGATCCAGTTCTAAACTATCTCGACGACGACGGTAAACAGATTGAACCCGACTATTATGTTCCTATTTTACCAACTGTTTTAGTAAATGGAACCGAGGGTATAGGTACGGGATTTAGTTCGTATATACCACCGTTTAACCCGTCAGATATTAAACATAATATTGAACGTGTAATTAATGGTGAAAATATAATACCAATGAAACCATGGTTTGATAAATTCACAGGTCGCGTGTTTAGTAATGAAGATGGTTTATGGATAACGGAAGGTGTGTGGAAATCTTCGGGTAAAAATGTAATAGTAACCGAACTTCCACCGGGGCGTTGGACACAAGACTATAAAGAGTATCTCGATACCCTTATCGAAAAGAAAAAGATTACGAATTACGTGAATAACAGTACGACTGACGATGTTAATTTTAGTATTGAAGGATACACGGGTAACGATATTATAAAAGATTTTAAACTTCAGAAGACATTTCATGTATCAAATATGCACTTATTTCATCCGACAAAGGGTATTCATAAATACGAAAGTCCAGAAGAAATTCTTACCGATTTTGTTAAAATACGGTCAGAGACGTATAAAAAAAGAAAAGCACATCTTATACATGTCTTAAAAGAAAAATCTAAAAAACTTGAAAATATGTCGAAATTTATTGATATGGTTATTCATGAAAAACTTATTGTTTTCAAACGTAAACGTTCAGATCTCGAACACGAAATTGGAAAAATATTTGATAAAATAGATAATTCGTATGAATATCTCTTGAATATTAAAACGTATCAGTACACAAGTGAAGCTGTACAAAACCTCAGGGAAGAAACAACAAAATCGAGAATAGAGCTTGACACATTACAACAAATGTCTCATATCGATATGTGGAAAAGGGATTTAAAAATATATAAACAATAAGTAGTAAGTATGTGTGATACATCTGGACCAAATACAGGTTCTATAGTATCACTTAATGCAATTGGTAAACAAGATACATACCTTTTAGAAGACGACCCCATTCATTCACTCTTTAAGTATGAACGTAAACAACACGCTAATTTTACAAAGTTTCATAAAAGTCTAAACGTAAATAAACCAAGTAATTCTTTGACGTCTTGGCCTTTTGGTGAAACTATAAAAGTTACGTATAACCCGAGAAATATGGGTGATCTTTTAGCAAATATGTACGTAACGTTTGAATTACCGGCTTTATCAGGTTCCGATAGTTATTATGCGGATCAAATTGGGAGACACATTTTTAAATCTATAACCATGCGTGTCGATGAAACGGTTGTTGAAAAGTTCCATGGTGATTGGGGAATTATATACGATGAATTATATCTTGATGAATCCGAAAAGAGAACGAAGAGGTACACGTTAAATAGAAATAATGCAGAAGATACATCTTTATTAGCTGGTAATCAGTTTTTAGCACAAAATAAATCACGTGTTTATATTCCAATACCTTTACTCTTTTCTCGTAAGTATGAAAGTGATGAATATGAAACAAATAAACCAAATCGTCCTTACTTTCCAACGTGTGCTATACACAAACAAAAGCTCCAGTTTGAATTCGAGTTTCGTAAACAGACTTTTTTCACGAACGAAACAGATTCTCTTTCCTTAAACGAATTTGATATCGTTACCGAAGAAATAGCACTCGAACCAATTGAACGTAGCTATATAGCAAATAAAAGACATGTACTCGTTACCGATATTGTTAAAAAACACCCTACTTTAGATATACCAGCGGGTGTACAAAACGCAAAACTTGAACTTGTTCCAAAAACACCTGTAAAAACACTTAATTGGTTTTTCAGACAAACCGCGTTTGAAAACGAAGATACATATGAAGGTGGTACAACTTTACTTGCAAATGTATTTGCGAATAGGTATAATTTCTCTTCAAATGTAGAATATTCCATAAATAACGAATTTTACAATCCACCCATGTCAAGTGCAAAAATATTTGTAAATGGTGAAGATGTACCAAATATTCAAGATAGTGATCATAAATATTTTAAATATGTTGTTCCGTTTACAAGTCGTTTATCAAGACCGTTACGAAACATTTACACATATGCATTCTCGATGAATCCGATTAATGTGGAACCATCGGGAATGTTGGATTTTAGTCAGTTACAGTCAAATAGAACTGTTTTAGATATAAATATGAAACAAGGACTTACAAGTGACTATACACTACACTTATATTATGTCGGATATCAAACATTCATTTTTGAAAATGGTATCATGACACTTGTTTAGAAAAAAGTGCGTTTTTATGATCGTGAATATACTCGATTATGTTATTTTTTATGCACCATCTTATGAAATTCAGCTGTGCAACAGTCGTATGTATTTCATTGGATGTACCTGGTATAGTGTACGATATTTTAGAAGAACGACAAAATGGATCGAACAATTTTTTACTGTACCCATCTAAACTTGATTTATATGCGCAGTGTACACTAAATATTTTACCGTCGGTCGTCTTATATGATAAATTGTTTTTCTTTGAATAATTTGTAATAAACCATTCAAGGTTCCGTAGAGAAATACCACCAGTTTTATTTAGAATTTCTAAAAGTGTAGCTCTATTCTCGGGAATATTATAAAATGTATCGATTGATGTTAGTAGAATAGCTGATTTATTCATTATTACATTATTCCACGCAATTCTCTAAATCCCTTTCTTGATACTTCACATGCCGGACACCCAGGTTTAAATATACATTCTGTTAAATTATGTGTATGACGTATACCTTCATTATTTTTAGAAACCATTTCTACTGGACCTCTGAGTTGAGGTTGATCTATATGACTCCCACACATTCCATTAAGTTTAGCTCTTGCTATACACGGAGAACCATCTTTTTTAAAGCCTCTACAGAAATTTAATGGATTTGGAATTTCAGAAAGTAAAAGTTTTAAATTTATAGAATATTTATACGATATTTTTTCCATTACCTTTATAGTACGTCTATATACTTCTGTTTCCACTTCTTCATCCCAAAGTGTTTGTAATTTTCTGGATGTCATATTTTATATACGTCACTATTTTTTAAGTGATTTGAACATATCACTTATTTTCTGTTGCCCTTCAGTTTCAACCTCTACTTTTTTCTTTGGACGTCGTTTCGGTTTCACGCGTGTTATAAGTTCCCCAAATATCTCTTCTTTTGGATCTTCAAAGAGTGGTTCAATTAAATCACATACGGGGTTTAGAAACTTGTTTATAAAATAATAATTATAATCAACTTTTAAATTATTGTCTTTTGCATATTTTGGATCTTCCGACTTTTCAAATGCCTTTGCTTTAGGATCACCTGTATCGATAAGAATATAAGGTACGCGATCACCCGATTGTGGTTCAGAACCCGGTTGTCTTTCACGCATTTTTCGTACAACTTGAACGTGTGCTTGATTAATATCCTTAATATCAGGACTATTAATAGAAACCGATAATCCTTTTGATTTATACGAATCCGATAAACCCTGACTCAAAATTAGTTTTTCGTTAGGTACATCACCTTCAATTAATTCAATGGCCCTTTGTAAAGCGAGTGCTTTTGGTGGTCCAGTATCACTACTTTCTAAAACAACATCGAGAAGTTCTTTACACACTTCACGCATATGAGGTGTGTTATCTCTTCGTACTAATTGAAGTCCTTTGACGTCTATATAATCCATATTCATATTCCCATCTTTACCCTTCGTCCAAAGTTTTGCTGCGTACCGTTTCTTTGAATATAAGAAATACGGACAATATACCTTTTCAAGTTCAAGGTTATTCGGTGCTTTGAAGAGTTTAGTACACTCTTCCGCAGCGCGTTCACCTATTTCCCAACTATATTCAATTGCTTCTTTTCCTGTCCGGTTTCCCACATCAAATTCAACCATGACAGAATCTGTATTATGTACTACGAGATCACCTGGTCCAACGTGAAAATGGTGTGATTTTGTTGTTAAATCGTATACATACCCATCAGTCTCACCCAAACATTCAAGTTTTTTAATTTTTATAGGAGATTTTCTTTGTAAAGACTTTGTCCATGTTTGTCTAAAAACATTTACTTTATCAGTACGTGTATTTATAGAAACATTGTACCCCAATTTTCGTCCTAACATATACATTCCCATACTCCCTTCTTTACCCTTTACATCCATACGCGTGTACCCATTTTTATCTTTGTCACCGTCAGCCATATAATAACCATCTACAAAAGACTTAATAATTTCCAAAGGGGCATTTAAAATGCACGACGGTACTACCTTTTCTTTATGTGAGTTGTAAAACAAGTTTCTATATGTGTTAACAATATCTACGACCAAACCTTTAGCGTTAAGTTTATAGACACCAGAACTTTTGATCGTATCGTATATTTTCGTTTCAAATGGACACAATTTTTGCATTTCTTCCAAATATTCCAATTTTGAATTGTTCAGAGCCCATGTACTTTTTACACCAGATTTACACTGATATGTACCACACGATCCATCACCAAAGAAAAAACCCATAACTTTTGCTTCTTCAATTGATACACTCGGATATGCGTGTGCCATAGATTCAACACAATTTCCGTGAAGTAACGCCGTTCCTACACCAACCTGTGTGGGTTTAACAATCTCCTTATTTTCGAGTAAAAGACTATGATCTTCAGTCACGTCGACTATACCGGTATGTGTTACAACGCGATGGATATTTTTATTGGTTTTGTGACGTACAATTTGTTGAATTGGTGTAAATCCATTTTCGGTCCATACCTCGGCATTTATATACCCAATTTCCTTGCCGTCATCGCGTAAAATATATTCATTTACGAGTGAATCAATGCGACACGTATGTACAGTACCGTTTTGGTGAATAAGTAAAGGTGTATCTGGTGTCACTGAATCACCGTACCTTACCTTTGCACCCGGAAAATTCTTTTCTACATACGCTTTTGTTTCATCGATCATACTCCTACCTTTTAGAGTTACCGTTGAGGCAATTTGTACACAAGGTAACATACCTTTTGATGCACCCGTAAAACCGTACACGGAGTTCATAGACACTTTATACGCCAATTGTTTACCATTATACATCTCTTTTAGTGCACCGGATGATTGTGCCATATCTTTTTTAGCTTGTTTTCTGAACTGTTTTAATTCTAAAAGAATACTTGGTAAAAGACTAGGAACGTCTTGTGCAAACTTGTAAAACCCAAACGTTTCATATGTTATACCCGGTATATTCTCATATTTAGAATCCATAACCATAGACGAATAACATAAATTGTGTGCCATCATAATTGATGGGTACAGACCCTCAAAATCTAGGGCTGTAATTGGTGTATAATAGGCACCTTTCTGTGCGTCTAGAACGGTCGCACCTTCATACCCATCTGCAGAATATTGTCCCCATGATATAGTTGGAATCATAAAACCCATTTCACGTGCCTTTTTTGTTAACAAACTAAACACTTTGATCTGTTGACCCCTTTCGACTAGATAACACAAGGGTACCCAGGTGGCTTTAGCCATCTCTAATAAATTAACAAGTATAGATAATTTTGATAACAAACGGTGAGGTAAAAGTGTATCCTTAATACAATATTCTGCGACTTCACGTAACTTTACGGGGTCTTCTTCAACAAAACGCGCAAACATTTCTTTTGGTGGCATATCAATTTTATTATCACCGAGGTACAGTTTCGAAACAGTATCGAGTTTATATGAATCAAGTTTATACCCTTTTTTAACTTCGTGAAATAGATCGAAAATAAACCGTCCAGGCATCGGTAAAATCTTGAGATCGTTGTCACCAAGTGCACTCGACGACAGCTTCTTATACACAAGTTCACATGAATGGTTTTTCATTTTACTCATTTCATAGAATGTCTGATCACACCCTGTCATGACCGCACGTTTCATTATATATTCTAAATCAAAGCCGAATATGTTCCAACCTGTTATGATATCAATATCTTTTTCCATAAGGTAGTCCTTAAATGCCATAAGCATTTCGCGCTCAGTCTCGTAACTCTTAATTATACACCCATCTAGGTTCGAATCCGTTTTTTTATAACAAAAACACGTTTTATCGTACGGTACATCAGAACCAAAATGTGTAAGTGATACAGCAATCTGGAAACATGCATCACCTTTTACGTCTGCATCAGGAAACTTACCCGTTGAACTATTACACTCAATATCCACAGACGCGACTACAAAAGGTGCAGTCTCTTGAATATCAACCGGTTTAAGTGTTTTCCAGTCGTTACAGAACAGATCTATATTAACGTGTGCTAAATGTGAACGTACACACGCGTCTCCAGTATCCATCCACCCAGTCGATTGAATATTAGTTCGGTGCATTAATCTCAGAACAGGATCTAGATTTGATTCATATACTTTATATTTCACGGATTCATCGGGTAATGTACGTTTTAATCGTCCATTTACCATACGTCGCGCCGCCAAGTTCTTAAAATTTAATTGCATGAAAATAAATTTTTCATTATTTTGAAACCCCCAAACATCTTTAGATTGAACGATATCGTAACTTATCAGACATTCAGGGCACGTTTTATCAATCTTTGTATATAAGTTACGAACGTCTAAAGACGACATTTTCTTCGGGAGTTTCAGGAAAAAGTATGGTGTAAAACTGGACGTAACACATACAGACTTACCTTCCTTCGTTTTACCAAAAATACTAATCAAGTGTTCGTCCTCCGTGTCTTGTGTTTCCCAGGTCAATACTTGGAACACGACCATTTTATCTTATTACGTTAACGCCCGATTTTTTTAATATAGTATAGTAGTAAATATGTCAGCTGCTTTGATCGATCTCGTCTCAGTCGGTGCCCAGGACGTCTATATCACAGGCGATCCTCAAGTCTCTTTTTTTAGACAAAACTATAAACGTCACACAAACTTTTCGATAAAACCAGAACGTATGGATTATATCGGGACGTTTGAATCGGGAAACGAAGTTTCCATCCCTATCAAATCGAAAGGTGATCTCTTGAGTTACGTATGGATTGAAAATGCCAATATTAATAGTAGTAATAACAATGCCTCAATTTTTAAATCCGGTAATTTGACATCGGATGAAACTTCACCAACCGAGTTCTCTTTGTGGATTGGTGGTCAAGAAGTAACTAAATTAGATACACTTTTCATTAATACCGTACACAATACGTTATATAACGAATCTCAAGCAAAAGCGACGTGTGCCGTGACGACTCAAGACGGTGGTGGTAATGCTTCCACTGGGAGTTACATAATTCCATTCTTTTTCAGTGAAGATTGGACGAAATCTTTACCACTCGTCGGTCTTCAATACCATGAAGTTGAAATTCGAATTAAGTGTAGAAATGGTACATTTAATTTAGGATCTTCACCAAAGGTATACGGTTCGTACGTATTTGTCGACACAGAAGAACGTGATTTTTTCGCAAATAACGAACACGAACTTCTCATTACACAAACACAACACCAACCAATGACTTCTTCCGATACGTCAATTGATTTGACCTACTTTAATCACCCAGTAAAGGCCGTTCACATAGCTGCGGGCTCAAACGTGTCTACATATTACAGGTTCACGGACGCGTCTATGTTTATTAACGGTGTTCCACTCTTTGAAAACATGACACACGAATACTATAGAAACGTCGTTCCATCGAGACACTGTTCGGTTCTTAACACCACGGTCGATTCGGAACAAATATATACATGGCCATTCTGTCTTACCATGAACAAATCTCAACCAACGGGTACCTTGAACTTTTCGCGAATCGATAACGCGAAGATAAATATTAACGGTCTATCGACTGATAATGACAACATCGATATGATTCGCGCGTACGCGGTCAACTATAACATTCTCAGGATTAAGAATGGTATGGGTGGTGTCGCATTTGGAAACTAAATTAGTTCTTACCCGAAGATCCAAAACCTCGTTCGCCACGTTTTGTTTCTTTTAATTCATCAACTTCCTCAATAAGTGGTGTTTCACACTTTTCCAAAATGAGTTGGGCGATTCTATCGCCTTGTTTAATTTCGAACGGTTCACTCCCGTGATTAAACAAGATAACCTTCAATTCACCCGTATAATCCGGATCAATAACACCAGCACCCGTTTGAATACCGTGTTTTACACTTAAACCTGATCTGGGTGCAATACGTCCGTACACACCTTGTGGGATCGTTGCACAAATACCCGTACTTACAATACCACGTTCACACGCATTGATCGTCATATTTTCCATGCTATACAAATCGTACCCGACCGATCCAGGGGATGCGCGTGTCGGTAAAGTTGCTTCGAGAGTTAATCGTTTAATTCTAAGTGTTTCCATGTTTTTTATTATTCTAAGAGTTGTTTCTTTAAAACCATTTAAAATAGTGTAACGTATAATTAGAAATGAGTCTTAAGATTATTATGGGTAACATGTTTTCAGGAAAAACGTCCGAACTTATCCGACGTTTAAAACGGTACAAAGTTATAGGTAAACGTATTCTCGTTATAAACTCTAAAAAGGATACACGCGCTTCCGAAGACGTTTTACGCACCCACGATAATGTTCGTTTCGATTGTATAAAAACAAATAGTCTCGAAGAAGTCGATTTTTCAAATGCAGACGTTATAGCCATAGACGAAGCCCAGTTTTTTACGGGTCTTAAAACGTTTGTTGAAAAGGTTCTCAATTCGGGTAAAACGATTTTACTCACGGGTCTCGATGGCGATTATAAACAGAGAAAGTTTGGTGAACTCATAGACTGTGTACCTCTCGCCGATAAAGTGTTTAAGATATCGGCGATGTGTATGGAGTGTATGGACGGTACACACGGACCCTTTACAAAACGTATCGTACAAAATGATGAACTCGAACTTGTTGGTGATCACGACATGTATAAAGCGGTGTGTCGAAAACATTTATAAGGAACAATGCATTTAAAAGAATTAAAAAATTACGTTCATATTTTACAAAAGGAAGTAAATTTACTACCAGAAACTTTCATACGAGACGATCCTCGTAAAGAAGGTGAATGGGTTGGTTCCGAATATCTAAAACAGGTTATGATGTTATACACAGACGGTAAATGTGGATGGTTGAAAGGTGGACAAGATCATGTTCAGGAATCATGGGTAAGTTGGCCACTCATATGGGGTGGTAATTTCATTACGAGTAATTGTAATTTATGTCCAGAAACAACAAAACTCTTATCTTCGATCGATGGTATACATGTAGCTGGGTTTTCATTAATGAAAGGGGGTGTAAAACTCAAAGAACACGTTGATTATGTAGGTGATGATTATATATTTACATATCATTTAGGTATTAAATGTCCAAAAAACTGTATACTTCATCATATAGAACTAGGTGAGGTTACAGAAGAAAATGGTAAACATATAATCATGAATGCTCGTAAAAAACACTGGGCGGAAAATCAATCGGACGAGGATAGAATTATTTTATATATGGAAATTTATAAAACCGATTAATATCTAGAATAAGAACAACACGCTTTTGTTCATCAGTTTTATCAACACTATGGTATCGCGAGTGATCAAAAAGAACATCTTCACCGGATTTATGTTGATGAATATCAAACTCCGTGGTAAGATTACTTGTTCCTTCGAGTGTTAAGTGGTACCGTAACTGTAAATTACTCTCGGCCCGATGTGCTGGTATAGACATTGATCCTTCCATGACCGCAATCATGGCATGATCAACACACGGTACAGTTTTTAAAAATGCGTATAACTTTGGGAAATCGTGTATTTTATAGTAATAATAATTTTGATTATATTCAAACCATGGATCGAGGTCATGGAAATAATACTTTTGTACGTTTTTGTGTAACCCGTCGTATTCATTTTTTATATCGAAAAAGTGTTTTTGTACCCGCCAAAGTCCTGTAAAATCATCGACTGAGTACTGTGGTTTATAAAAAAATAAGTCTACGACCGAATTTCGTATACCGATGAGTGGACGTAAAGGTCTCTGAAAATAGAGTCTATCTATAGGCGATTTAATGTAATCGTTCAATATCAACAGTATTGGTATCATGAAAATCCACATTTTTTTTGTGTATATATAATAAATGCCAGGATATAAAGGAAAAGAATACTACGCACCAGAACAAAACGATAAAATCGATACGTTAGAAAAACGGTTTCTTGGTTTGACTAATGTTCAAATCGGATTATTTAGTTTACCAGCCTTTATTGTTCTTTCCTCGGTTGTATTAATCGTTCTTAACAAGAAGGCCAGATATAACCCAGCCGTTCTCGTTTCTTTGATCATAAGTTTAATACACTTGTATCACCACTACACACTCGCTAAATTACAAAATAAATAATTTTATCCAGTAATTATATATGCGCGTTCGTTTAAAAAAAAGTCCGCGTTTTGATAAAAAGTTTAGAGTTACTTTTGAAAATGGGAAAATAGTTGATTTTGGGGCGAGAGGGTACTCAGACTATACGATACACAAAAACCCTTTACGTATGCGTTCATACGTAACACGACACGGTGGGTTTGTTCCTCATATGGTACAAAAACAAACCGACCCTAAACTGGTTCATAAAAATATGCTCGATGTGACTCGAAGTGATAAAGAAAACTGGACAAAAACAGGTTTTTTTACCGCAGGATTTTGGTCGAGATGGCTTTTATGGAGTCATCCAGAATTTGAAGGTGCGAAAAAGATTATATCTAAGAAGTTTGATTTATCTTTTCTCTAAGACCACGACGTTTAAGATTCGCTTTTAACGCGGTCATCAAATTTGCGCGTGGGTCTCTTCTAGTTGGGACTGGTGGTGGAGGTGGAACAGATGGTGCACGTGGTACTGGTGGCGCACGTGGGACGGGTGGTGTGCGTGAAACTCGACGAACACGTGGAACATTTGGTTCCACGGTTCGTAAAAGTGATTTACACGTTCGTATAAGTTTTTTTGAATTTCGAACCTGAATTTCCAAAGCTGGTTGTCGCCGTCTTTGAATTTTCATCTTAAGTTCCTTTTCATTCAGGGGGACACGTTTGCCTTTTATTTTTTTAGTTACGCGAAGACCGAGACGTTTTGCTTCATTTTTTAACAAATCTATCTTCATTTATATTAACCAATATAATTTTATTTACTTAATATAAATGTCTAATTGCGCACCGGGTAATTTAGCT
>Ga0213862_10000482_pt1 | contig 16753 bp, 10 predicted proteins | sample PICome_7_FD_160092 | JGI IMG/M metagenome (GOLD analysis project Ga0213862, IMG submission 160092) | Coastal seawater microbial communities near Pivers Island, North Carolina, United States - PICO266 | ecosystem: Environmental > Aquatic > Marine > Coastal | place: USA: North Carolina... | reverse complement strand
ACGATCTGGCCCTTCCATCCAAGAGATTTGAGCGATCTTCATTTTGGTAAAAGAATTCAGTGAAAGCACCTGCCCTTTATTTTTCTGCTTGTTGTATCGGAGGATAGGAGCGGCTTGGAAAATAGCCCCTAAAGAAGCTTGACCTGTCAGCGAACACTGACAAAAACTGACATTTACGTATTCTTATTGATCAGTCTCTTTTGGGCAGCGGCACAAAGCTGTCTTCGATGGGGCCAAAATCCAGAAAACAAAAAGAACCACTAAAATAACCCAGAGCTTACGCTTTTCCTAGCCCCAGGCCGTACTAAACTTTGCCCTTCCCGAGACTGAAGCGGAACACCGGTGCATTGGTACATTCAATTTTCTATTCAAATCAATCTAACTGATATTGTAGCAAACCAGAAACTACTACTATGATGAAACTGAAAATAACCAGGCTAGCGATCGCTGGTCTTTTAACAACGGGTCTGCTTGTGCAAGCCCAGGACGACGACGATGTCATCGAGTTGTCCCCCTTCGCGGTCGACGCCGCTGAGGACGTTGGCTATCGGGCCACAACGACCCTTGCGGGTTCGCGAGTTCGTTCGAACATTGGCGACCTGGGTGCCTCCATCGCGGTCATCACCGAAGAGTTCATGCAGGACACCGGAGCGACCGACGGCGAGTCGTTGCTCCAGTTTGTGGGCAACATGGAAGTTGGCGGGGTTCTCGGCAATTTCTCCAACTCTGACGGCAGCAATGGTACAGTCGAGTCCCGCGTAAATCCTCAGCGCGGACAGCGTGTCCGCGGTTTGGTAAGCGCGAATTTGACCCGCGATTACTTCCAGACGGACATCCCCTTTGATTCCTACAATACTTCTCGCGTAACGGTCAACCGTGGACCGAACTCGATTCTGTTTGGATTGGGATCTCCTGGTGGAGTGATCAACAATGGCTTAAAGCGTGCCTACATCGGCCAGGACAGCTCGGAGGTGGCTTTCCGCTTCGACCATCGTGGCTCCATGCGTACGACTTTCGACATCGCTCGCACCTTGGTGGACGATCGCCTAGCGATTCGTATAGCAGGCTTGAATGAGCAGCAGAAGTACAAGCAGGATCCTGCTTTTTCAGACGATACCCGCCTTTACATGGCGTGGGAAGCGACTATTTTTAAGAATGAGAATTCAAACTGGCTGGGCCGCACATCGGTTCGCGGTAGTTACGAGACCGGCAAGATCGACTCGAACCCGCCAGATGTGATTCCTCCAACGGACTCTTTCTCTTCTTGGTGGAACGGCTTGGGAACTCAGGAGGAGATCAACGCTATCCTGAGCGTTCCCGGAACGGACCTAGATGATATCAATAACGGGGCCCTGTCACAGGCTAATGTAAGGGCTCTTTTGGACGCCGGTATCGAGACCATTCCAGACGCGTTCGACGGCACCCGTGATGAATTCATCGCCTTGGAAGGCCAGTTTGTGCCCCGTACGACGATTGATCGCTTCAAGAGGGGCAATCCCCTAGGAGGCACCAATCAAGGAGGACGCGACAACCAAGTTAGCGGGACACCCTACTTCCTTTTCCCAGCCATCAATTTCAATTCGCCAGGGGATCAGGTCCCCGGTTGGGACAACGATCCCGAACTGAGCGGAGCATTGAACGGCTTCGGCATTCAGGGCATCATGGGTCGCTGGCGCCCAAGAGGCTTCGCTACTCAGGATGTCCAGTGGACCGGAGCAGCTACCGGCGGGACTGGCTTTACTTCTAAGTCCCTCAGAAACCGGAACGTTTTCGATTACCACAACAGGCTGTTCATGGGAACGACCAATGAGATCGTGACCGAGTTCGACATGAACCAGGTGTTCCTGGTGCAAGAGTTCTTCAACGGCAGCGCGGGTATCGAAATGGCGTTCGACACGCAGACGCGTGATCAGTTCGAGTTCACTCCCTTCGACCAAGGCGACCGCAAGGCGATCCAGCTCGACATTAGCGAGAACCTCTCACCAGGTGACTCTGATTTCGACGGGGTTCCCGACCGCTTATTCAACGAGAACTTGGGCCGTCCAGTTATCCGCTGGAACGACAATTTCTCGAAAACTCGGGTCAACGAGCAGGATACCTTCCGTGCGACTACGTTCGCGACGTTGGACTTCCAGAACATCATGCAAAACGACCGCTGGGCCAAGATCTTGGGCAAGCACACGTTCACAGGACTCTACGAGGAACGCGAAAACGTGAACCTGAGCCGTCAGATCCGCGGATCTTGGTGGGCGGACAACAGCGATTGGCCTGGTAGTGCTTTTATCTCCAACGGTCTGAGCGACAATTTCCGTCGTATTGTAAAGACACAGGTGTACTTAGGGCCGGACGCTCGCAGCTTCTCGAGTGCGGACGACGTTCGCATCTCTGGTGTTCTCCAAACTCCGTTTCCAAAGGTTGGGGACGAGTACGGCATCTGGTACTTCGACAACAAAGAGAAGACGGACAAGCAGGCAATCTGGCGCATCATCGAGAATGAGGGCCCAGCCACCTACAACAAAAGCCGGCTGGAGTCTGAGGCTTGGAGCTTGCAGAGCACCTTCCTCGGCGGTAACATCGTAGCACTGTACGCTGAGCGTTCGGACACGCAGGACGCGTACCTTGCACCGAACCCTGGCGGCTACGGTGCGGCGGGAAGGGACGGAGCACTACGTCTAGACTTGCCTGGTGTCAACGAGGTGGACGGTACGTACAATGCGGACCTGCTCTACTTCCCGGCTACACCTGACAGTATCAATTCAGGTGATACGAGCACGAAGAGCTTGGTGGTTAAGTTCCCCGAGGAATATCTCTTTGAGCTTCCCTTCGGGATGGACCTTCAGGCTCACTACTACGAGGCGGACAGTTTCCAGCCCGCAGGTGTATCGGTGAACATCCTCAACCAGCCGTTGCCTCCACCATTGGGAGTCACGGAAGAGAAGGGTATACAGATGACGTTCCTGGAAGGCCGCCTGTCGGTACGCTACAACGAGTTTGAGACTTCTCTGAACAACGACCGTACGAACCTCAATGGAGGATTGGGCAATATCGGTGGACGCATTGGCTTCTATCTCGACCGTATCACATCGGCGGAGAACGACCCGTCTACCAACCTGTTTCCAGACGGCTACTCGCCTGATCCGAACGTGTCTGGGGACTACGCGGACTTCTTCGCGAACCCTGGTAACTATGCGGCAGGTGAGCCCGGTACGAGTGACGCGGCCAAAAAGCCAGATACCGTCCCGGACAATCGCCAGCGTCTCAGCGGTACGGGCGCGGACCTTATCGGTGCAGCGTCGTACGAGGAGTACTACCAAGCGATTCAAGATGCGGTGATTCCTGAGCTCCAAGCTCTCCGAAATCACCGTGTGGAAACATTGGAAAGCGGCGAGCGCGTGGACTTGTCTGATCCGCAACCAGGTCTAAATTCGACCCGCGATTTCGTATCGAAGGGTAAGGAAGTCGATCTTGTGGGACAGGTAACCAAGAACTTTACGCTGTCACTCAATGTGGCCCAGCAAACGACAGTCACTTCCAACACGGCTCCGGTTGCTTATGATCTTGCTTTCGAGCAGGCAGATAGACTGAAGCGTCCTATAGGACCGTTTGGCTACAGCCTCTGGGAGTTGCGTGGTTCTCCGTTCCAGCGGGAGTCAGACCAAATTGGTCAGCGTTTCCAGAACAATGCCCTTAATCCGATCATCTTGGCGAAGGCCCTTGATGGCACGCAGTTGCCCGAGCAGCGCGAGTGGCGCGTCAACATGACGGGTCGCTACGACTTCTTGGACGGTGCGCTTAAAGGCGTTCAGGTTGGCGGTAGTCTCCGCTATCAGGACAAGGTGGCCGGTGGCTACCCGAACTTGCTCGATGAGGCGGGTAATGTTCTTCCTGACATTACTAGCCCTTGGTACGGTCCTGACGATATCAACGGTGACGTCTTCGCCCGCTATAGCCGTCCTATCATGAACGGCAAGGCGGACTGGGTCATCCAGTTGAATGCTCGTAACATCTACCGCAAGAACGGTAACGAGGACATTCCGATTGAGTTCAATCCGGATGGATCTGTCACCTACGTGCGTATCCCAGTGGAGCAGCAGTGGTTCCTGACGAACACCTTCCGCTTCTAGTCGGATAATCCAAATAGAACTTTCAAGACCCTCGCTGAACGGCGAGGGTCTTTTTTTGTGTACATTTGAAAAGTAAGAGCCTCGACAATTCGGCGCGTTTTTTGGGGTTTTATCGCGGTGTTGCATCCTTCGCGAACGCTATCGAGGACCTTCGAAAACCGCTCCTACGATTGGGTTTAAGGTATGGGTACAAATCGCACCAATCTCCTATCCCTGTTTTCCCTGAATTCTGTGGCTAAAAATTTCCTGTGGGCGATCGTCGGCACAATGCGAAACGCGATCTCGCTTGCAATCGTAGGAGGGGTGGTAGACTCGGGAATGTTTCTTACCTTGAATCGTTTCTGGCCCATCGGCCTTTCCTTTGATTGGATTATCAGATGAATACGGAAGAGTCGCTTCTCTCACCTAAGAGAACATGGCCGCTACGGTCGATTCTGCTATCGCTGTTGATAGCGGCCCCGAGCCCGTACGCTGCTCCCAGTGGGGAAAGTCTTTTCCAGATCACTCCTCCGGTTGAGCTCTCCCGATTGGCGAATGAGTGGGAGCCGCAGCAGGCCTTGATTCTCAGTGTTTCCTTTCCGGAGGCAATGGAGGATTTGGAGATCGCTCGGAATTTCGTCAACATACTGGATGCCGCTCACCCCTATTTAGATATTTACGTTTTCTGTGAGCAGGAAAAACACAAGGAATACGCTCACTTTCTGTCGCTGATCCACCACCACCCGCGGGTGGAAGCGATCATGGAAAAAACCCATTTTATCGACTCCCGTTCGCTGTTGCGATGGGTACGCGACTTTGGGCCGATTTTCGGATTTGGGACAGACAACCAGTTGGTCACCCTCGACATGGTTTATCGCGACCCAATGAAGTCGCTTGAAGAAGCGGCCTTGCAATTAGACAAGCCGCTCGATCCGTTGCGGGATTTTTTCAATCTCCATGGGGATGCCATGCCAGCGGAAGTCGCGGCGCTACTAGAATTTGAATACGAGATCCCCATCGAAATCGTACGTCCTCCTGTTTCTATGGATGGAGGCGATTTCATTAGCGATGGACGCGGCAACATTTTCGTTTCCAGGCAAACACTGGTTCGAAATGGTGGCAACCGATCCGAGCTGGAAAATGTATTCCGTCAGTACTTTGAAGCGAAACAACTGCATATTCTGGAAGCCCTACCCGGCAGAACGGTCCCTCACCTTGATATGATCGTGAAATTTCTGGACCACGAAACCATCGTACTACCCGATTTCAAGGAATCGGCGGAAGAAGCGATCAATCCCTATCATGCTGAACTCAACCGTAGGGCTCGTTCGGTTATCGACAAAAACGAACGCTACCTGCGCAAGCATTTTCCCGATCATAAGTTCCTCAAAATGCCGATGCCTCCCATCCTTTTCAAAAGCAGAGAGGAAATCGTAAACCAAGCCAAACAGTCCTTTGTCAAGGCGGTCGCCTTGGATAAGGGAATTGTCGCTGCGGAAAAGATCAACCGGCTCACGGATCCCCAGCTGGTGGATCTCGAGAAAGCAGTATTAACGACGATTCGAAAGGAATTGCCCAAAGCGGATCTCAGTACCCCCGAATCGCTGGATGGGGTTTTACGGCACTACGGTCAACTGCCGCTCGACGCTTTTATCGATCGTTATTCGGAACCGGCGACTCGTTACCGATCCTATATCAACAGCGTATTTCTACACGCCAAAGACGGTCGGCAGGCGTTTTTGGTACCGCAATTCACATCATCAGGTGCCGGCGAAAGTACGTCGTTCAAAGAGTGGGAACAGGAGGTCGAGAGTGTCTACCGAACTGCCTGGCCGGAAGCAAAGATTCATTGGATTAATTGTGATTCTATGGTCTCAGATCTAGGATTTATTCACTGTGCGACCCTAACTGTGCCGCTTTTGAAGACGGATTGATTTGCTTTGAGGCCCATTTCCCAAAGCGTTTCGAAGGTAAGGTCGCAAGCGGAGCCCCATTAGTTTCCTACAAAGTAAGGTAGGACGGATCTATTCCGAGTCAGTTGAATCTTCCTCATAACACTTTGCTGGCTGCTTAAGGATAAGCAGCCCTACCTTTAAAACCAGCAGTGCCAAATAAAGAAGCCTAACCTTGTCACCAATTCTTCAAAGTGCCTCGCTGTCTTGGCTGAGCGAACCGCTTACGGTAGATGCGTGGGGATTCGCCGATGGAATTACTGAAAAAACGGGAGAACGCGGATAAGGTAGTGAAGCCGAGTTCAAAGGCGATCTCGGTAAGGCTGAGATTCGGGTTTTGCAGGTAGAGGATGGCTTGATGGGCACGGTAGTTTTTCAAGTAGGCACCCAGGCTAATATTGAAGTGCTGTCGAAAGTGTGCCCGGAGGTTGCTTTCGGACATGTGCAAGGCCCGAGCGATGTCCGAAACGCTCTGCAACGTATCGGAGTTTTTAGTGAGGAACCCTTGTATTGAGTTTATCAATTCGGTCGATGCCCGTCTTGCAGTTGATTGCTGGGAAATCGCGACTTTGGGTCCGCCTTGGAGACGCTCTCGGAGGTGGTTGATGAGGGCAGCTGATTTGATGATCAGACGGCGATTGGCCCGCGGGGTGTCCGGTTCGCGGTAATCTTGAAGGATCAGATTCAGCTGTTCGATCGCGTCTGAATCCAGGTTGATGAGCCGATTGCGAAACGACTCCATCACCACGGGGTTCTGCAATTCAAACGTGAGGATAAGCCATACGATATTCGACTCGGAGATATCGGAATAGTAGTGGAACTGGTAGGGGAAAATCAGAAATCCTTGGTCGGGACGGATCCGCCATTGAATCCCGTCAACCGTAACGCTTCCCTCAGTCATCAGGTTAAAGATGAGGACAAATCGATGATGGGGATAGGCATCGAAGCTCCGGCGTTGCAGTTCTTGCGACGAGCGTCGAGAAAATAGGATGATATTACTCGGGATGCAAATGTCCGCCGAAGACCGACCATTGAAATAGTCGTCTGGGGGCCCCAGTTCGAGGGAATTCTGTATTAAAGGGAGACGCATTCTGATAAAACTGCAAAGTATTGAGCAAATAATGGAAAGTTTTTGCTATCTGAACAATGCTAATGTAATTGGCTAATTTGAAATATGGCTCGAGAAGAAGAACAATTTGAGCGAATCCCCACGCATATTTGTCGAGATTCGGAAGAGGCCGCCTCTACAGTGGCGGGTGAGATAGCGGCATTGATCCATGAGAGGGCGAAAGCTGGACGCAATGTGGTACTGGGTTTAGCGACGGGATCCACTCCGCTGCCCGTTTACCGTGAGCTGGTGAGACTCCACAAGGAAGAGGGGCTGAGTTTTCGCAATGTCATCACATTCAACCTCGATGAGTATTTCGGTCTGTCCGACAATCATCCCGAAAGCTACCATCAGTTCATGTGGGAGCGGTTGTTCAAGCATGTCGACATTCCCAAGGACAACGTGCATGTGCCTTCTGGTACCTTGTCCCGTTCAGAAGTATACGCGTTTTGCGAATCCTACGAGAAGGCGATCGAAGACGCGGGCGGTCTCGACTACCAGATTTTGGGAATCGGGCGGACAGGACATATTGGATTTAATGAACCAGGTTCAACCCGTGATTCAATAACGCGATTGGTTACGTTGGACTCGCTGACTCGATTGGACGCGGCGAGAGACTTTCTCGGAGAGGCTAATGTACCGCTGTATGCGATCACCATGGGAGTAGGGACAATCCTAAAAGCGCGTAAGCTTGTATTGATGGCTTGGGGACAGTCAAAGGCGTCGGTGGTACAGGCTGCGGTTGAGGGAAAACCCAACGAAAATTTGCCAGCGAGTCTTTTGCAAGGTCACCCAGATGTCCGGTTTTTCGTTGATGGCACAGCAGCGGAAGAACTCATTCGTATAAAGCTACCCTGGCTGGTTGGGACCGCCAACTGGGACCCTCGCACGATCCGCAAAGCGGTGCTATGGCTTTCCAATACGGTCAAGAAGCCTATTCTGAAGCTGCAAGAGTCCGACTACAATGAAAACGGGCTCGGCGATCTTCTGATTCATTCCGGTCCGGCGTATGATCTCAACATCATCGTTTTTAATCAGACGCAACATACGATTACGGGTTGGCCCGGTGGGAAGCCGGATGCGGATGACAGCCATCGTCCCGAGCGAGCAAAACCCTTCCCCAAACGAGTGCTTGTGCTAAGCGCGGAGCCCCATGAGGACATTCTCTGTATGGGTGGTACTGTCCACCGGCTGAAAGACCAAGGTTCGCATGTGACTTTGGGGTACATGACCTCGGGCAATTTGGCGGTTCCAGACAATTTGGCCAAGCAAACGCTGGCGCTCATGACGGAGCTGGAAAAGGAGATGTCTTTTGGTCAGGGGGATGGCCCAAGCTTGGGGCAGTTCGCCGAGGTTATTCTCAAGACTATAGAGGATAAGAAGGAATCGGAGGCGGATTCGGAATCCACGCGGCGGATTAAGGGGTTTGTGCGGAGAAACGAAGCCCGAGACGCAGCCCGAATCCTAAAAATCGATACAAGTTCGCAAATCTTTCTCGACCTGCCCTTTTACGAAAAGGGACGCTACCGCAATTTTTCTACGGACGAGGAAGACGTGGACATTTTAGCGAAATTGCTGGAAAAGGAAAAACCACATCAGATCTATATCAGTGGAGGCCTAGCGGATCCGGGATCTGTAGCGGGAGTTTGCTATCGCTTGTTTTGCCAGGCAATGAGGCGAGTCAAACGGAAGGACTGGATCAAAGATTGCCGTGTTTGGAGCTATCGCGGGGTGGGGCAGGAATGGCCGTTGTTCGAGATCGATATGGCGGTTCCGCTAAGTCCGGGAGAACTGGAGTCGAAGATTGAGGCGAGTTTCCAATACCGGTCTCAGAGAAGCCAGTACCCCTTCCGAGCGGCCTCGCACCGTGAAATCTGGCAAGAAACCGATGAGATTAATCGTTCAACGGCGGAGGCCTATGATGCGGTTGGAATGGCGGAATACGAAGCGATTGAGTCCTTTAAGGGAATCGAGTTGGATACCTTGTTGGAGGCTTAAATAGAGGAGGATTTTTAGGTGTCGCTCTTTCATAACAAGGATGCAGATATTTGGCTCAGGGATGGACTGTCTGTGGATGAGGCCTTGACGAGAACGACTCATTTGGGCATCGGCGCCCATCAAGATGATCTAGAATTCATGGCTTATGAAGGCATTGCGGCGTGCTATGACTGCGATGATCGCTGGTTTTCAGGAATAACGGTTACGGATGGACGGGGAAGCTCTCGGACAGGACCGTTCGCTAACCTTACCGACGAAGAGATCCGTGAAATCCGAAGAAAGGAACAACGAACGGCGGCTGAAATCGGCCATTATTCCGCTCAGTTTCAACTGGATTATCCCAGTTCGCTTTTAAAGGGGGAGGGGCGACCTCAAGTGATAGAAGATATCTTAAAGGTATTGGAGAAATCCCGACCGGATGTAGTTTATCTACATCAACCGGCTGACAAGCATGATAGTCACATTGCGGTTTTAGGATGCAGCATTGAAGCCTTGCGCCAGACGGCTGCAACTCACGTTCCTGAACGAGTGATCGGCTGCGAAGTCTGGAGAAGCCTGGATTGGCTGGATGATTCGAAGAAGGTTGCGATGGTTTGCGATGCGTATCCAAATTTGTCAGCTAAACTGTATGCGGTTTTCGAATCCCAGATCGCGGGTGGAAAACGGTATGATTTGGCGGTTGAAGGTCGAAGGCGAGCCAATGCTACCATGTTTGATTCGCATGGATCGGACATCTATCAATCGGTAGCCTGGGGAATCGATTTGAAACCGCTCGTGGTGAATCCGGACCTTTCCATTGAAGCCTTTATCCTAGAAAAAATCGGGCGGTTGTCCCAAGATGTCAAAGATCGGGTTCAGAAATATTCCTAATGAGTAACGAAAGAGACAATTTAAAGGGCATCCTCGTCGGATGCGGTTTTATGGGTGGTATGCACGCCCAAATCTACAAAAGCTTGCCGAACGTAGAGCTTGTTGCAGCGGTTGACGACCGGATTGAGGCGTCAGAGGAGAAATTGGATAAACTGGGTTGTCCCGCTCCGGTATTCGCAGAATTGAGCGAGGCCTTGGCGGCGGTCGATTGCGATTTCGTCGATGTGTGCATGCCAACGTTTTTGCACAAGAAATACGCGATCGAGGCAGTCGAAGCGGGAAAGGCTCTTTTTTGTGAAAAGCCGCTCGCTTTGTCGGTGGAAGAAGCAGATGCGATTATAAGCGCAGCGAAGGCGAATGGGACGTTTGCCCAAGTCGGACATTGCCTTCGCTTCTGGCCAGAGTACATGCGCTTTATGGAGTATCATAAAAGCGGTGACGGAGGGAAGTTGTTGAGCCTGAGTCTAGCCAGGCGGGCGGGCCGCCCAGATTACGGAATAGAGAACTGGCTGAACGACGAATCGAAATCCGGAGGTGCGGCATTGGATCTGCACATTCACGATACGGATTTCGTACTGGCTTTGTTGGGACAGCCGCATTCCGTCAAGAGCAGCGTGACGCGTGACTTTAGTGGTCCTGTTCACGTGTTCAGTTTGATGGAGTATGATTCGTTGACTGTGTGTTCGGAAGGCGGTTGGAACTATCCGAAGAACTGGGGATTTCAGATGGCGTTTCATGCGGTCTACGAGAATGCAGTTCTCGATTTCGATTCAGCTAACGGGAAAGGTCTGACGATATGCCGAGGCGAGGAAGCTCCCACCCCTTTGGATGTCGTTCAAACGGATGCGGGCGAATCCCAAAGTGGCGAGGGCAATGTCTCGGACTTGGGTGGCTACCTGAACGAGTTGAAGTATTTTGTGAATTGCCTCAGTGAAGGAAATCCTCCGGCTATTGCGACTTTGGAGGATGCTCGTGAATCGTTGGCCCTAACGCTCAAGGAGATTGAATTGGGGGAAGGAAAAGAGTAATCATCTGAATTCGTAGGGCATGGTGCCAGTGCCAGCCTTGCATCAAAATACAAAAAATCTCATGAAAAAATCTATTAGCATTTGGTCCTTCTATGGGGACTGGTCTTTAAAGGATAAAATGAAGCTCGCCAAGGATGCGGGATTTGAAGGTATCGAGCTCGATGTCAGTGGGGATGGGCCCATTACGTTGGATAGTGATGAGGACGCGATCGCCGCGATCGGATCACTGGCAGCGGATTCTGGGCTTACTTTAAGCGGTTTAGCTACCGGAATGTACTGGGAATTCAATCCTGCGAGCGAGAACGCCGAAACGCGGGCTCAAGCTAAAGTAGTATTGGAAAAGCAAATTCGCGTGGCATCCCAGTTGGGGATCGGCGCGGTCCTCGTTGTCCCTGGCTCCGTTGGAGCCGACTTTATTCCGGGCTGCGAGGAGGTATCTTATGATAAAGTTTGGGATCGGGCGACTGAATTCATTTCGAACGCGCTTCCTTTAGCGAAAGAGTTGGGAGTGGATATCGGTATTGAAAACGTGTGGAATAAATTCCTGCTGAGCCCTCTGGAAATGGCTCGATTCATTGATCAGTTTGACGATGTGCGCGTAGGGAGCTATTTCGATGTGGGGAATGTACTCGCCACGGGCTATCCCGAGCACTGGATTCGGATTCTGAAGGACCGGATTCGTCGGGTTCACGTGAAAGACTATCGAAGAGCAGTGGGATCGGTGGACGGATTTGTCGATCTGCTCTCAGGAGACGTCAATTGGCCAGCGGTAGTCCAGTCACTTAAATCGATCGGTTATTCCGGTTGGGTGGCGGCGGAAATGATTCCTCCTGTTCCCTTTTATAAGTATGCTCCTGAGACTTTGATCGACAATACCTCTCGGGCCATGGACAGTATATTCGGTCTCGCTTGACCCTCCGATTAAGCCCCCCCCACTATGCAACTCACAAATCTCGATTGGATCATAATTGGCGTCTACTTTCTCGCAGTGGTATTGATTGGCGTCGTCGTCGCAAAGATAGCCGGTAAAAATGCCTGGAACTTTTTCCTGGGGGGAAGAGAGATGCCCTGGTGGCTACTGGGAGTATCGATGGTAGCGACAACGTTCTCAACGGATACTCCGAATCTCGTCACGGATATTGTGCGGCAAAACGGAGTGGCGGGGAACTGGGTTTGGTGGGCTTTTCTGGTCACCGGTATGGTGACGGTATTTCTCTACGCCAAGCTGTGGAGGCGTATGGACGTATTGACGGACATCGAGTTTTATGAAGTTCGATATACCGGAAAGAGTGCCGCGTTTTTGCGTGGCTTCAGAGCTCTCTATCTCGGGGTCTTTTTCAATATCATGATTATGGCGTCGGTCTCTCTCGCTGCGATCAAGATTGGGGGCGTCATGCTAGGATTCAGTCCTCTGCAATGTATCTTGGGGGCCTCGGCGGTTACGGTGGTATTCTCGTCCTTGGGAGGATTTAGGGGAGTTGTTTTCACGGACTTCCTGTTGTTTATTGTGGCCATGATCGGCTCTGTGGGGGCTGCTTTTTTCGCTATTGGGCATGCGGATATTGGGTCGTTGGGAGCCTTGCTGGAGCACCCAAACGTCGCGGACAAGATTGGATTTTTTCCGATGGTGGAGCGTGACGCTTCGGGGGCGTTGACGGATGAGAACCTAAACCTCTGGATGACATTGCTGGTGATCCCGTTAGTTGTCCAGTGGTGGAGCGTCTGGTATCCTGGTGCGGAGCCAGGCGGCGGCGGTTACATTGCTCAGCGTATGCTGGCGGCGAAAAATGAGCGACAGGCAACGGGGGCCGTTCTGTTTTTCAATTTCGCCCACTATGGGCTGCGTCCTTGGCCTTGGATCCTGGTGGCGCTTGCGTCGCTGGTCGTCTTCCCGACTCTAGAGAGCATCCAGGTGGCGTTTCCCGATGTAGATCCAAGCGTTATAGGTCACGATCTTGCCTATCCAGCGATGCTGACCTTTCTACCAAGTGGTTGGATGGGTCTCGTGCTTGCATCGTTAGTAGCCGCTTACATGTCGACGATTTCGACGCATCTAAATTGGGGCTCCTCGTACGTGGCGCACGATTTTTATAAGCGTTTCGTTAAGCCGAAAGCAAGTGGCAAGGAACTGGTACTGGTTGGCCGGATATCAACCGTGGTGCTAATGGTGTTTGCTGGCTGGCTGGCGCTTAATTTGAAGAGCGCTCTTGATACGTTTCAAATTTTGCTTCAGGTCGGTGCGGGTACAGGACTTCTTTTCATCCTTCGCTGGTTCTGGTGGCGAATCAATGCCTTCAGCGAGCTGGCGGCGATGATTGCTTCCTTCATTATCGCGGTTACATTCAAGGTGGTGGATCCCGGATGGGCTTGGTGGGTAGAGCTCATCAGTGGCATTGGAATGACAACAGTCATTTGGGTAACGGTTACTCTCCTCACGCCTCCGAGCGACATGAAGAATTTGCTCATGTTCTACAAGCGGGTCAGCCCTGGAGGCAACGGGTGGAATCCCGTGCGTGAACAATCCAAGACTTTCCTCCCCAGACCCGAGGCCCTGTGGCCGCAGATTGCCCAAGCCCTTATGGGCATCGTTTCCGTATACGGTTTTCTTTTTGGAATCGGAAAACTGATTTATGGGGAATATGGAATGGGAATAATTCTCCTAGTGATCGCGATCGGTTTGGCGTTGAAACTAATCACCTCAAAAAATGTGGGCGGCGGATCAAGAAGCATGTTTGACACATAACATTTGGATACAGAATAAAACAGAAAGCTTTCAGCTAATATGAAAAGTGAAGATAGTTCGCGTCGCAAATTCGTAAAAATTATAGGGGCTTCGGCGACTGGAATCGTGGCCGGTTGCGCGGTAGCGAAGAAGAGTGAAACGCCTTCGCGGAGAGCTAGCGCCAAGTATATGGGCGACTTTGTCGCTCCTAAACTCGGTACTGTGCGTTGCGCCTTTATCGGTGTGGGAGCGCGAGGGAGTGGGCACAACAGACAGATCGCGGAAATCGAAGGTACTGAAGTGGTTGGAATCAGTGACCTGTACGAAGATCTAGCGAAAAAAGCCCAAAGCAAGAGCGTTGCGGCGGGCAAGGGAGAGCGGCATCAAAACATTAAACTGTACTACGAAAATGGTGATAGCTGGAAGCAAATGCTTCGCGATCTAAAGCCTGACATGGTAATCATCGCTACTCCATGGAAGTTGCACGCTCCGATGGCAATCGAGGCCATGAAGGCAGGAGTGCACGCGTTTGTCGAAGTTCCCTTGGCGCTGACCAATAAGGAAATGTGGGATATCGTGGATACATCGGAATCAACCGGCAAGCACTGTATGATGATGGAAAATGTCAACTATGGGCGCGAAGAGTTGATCTATCTTAATATGTGCCGCCAAGGGGTGATTGGCGAATTGCTGCACGCCGAAGCCTCATACATTCACGAGCTGCGTGGCCAAATGAACAGCGAGCGCAGTACCGGCTCTTGGAGAACCTACCATTACGCAAATCGTGATGGGAACTTGTATCCCACCCATGGCCTTGGCCCAGTGGCGCAATACATGAATCTGGCTCGTGGAGATGACAATTTTGGGAGACTGGTTTCGTATTCAACCCCTGGGCGAGGACGCAGTCTGTACGCGAAAGAGAACTTTCAGGCCGATCACAAGTGGAATAAGATACATTTCAAAGGGGGTGACCTCAATACGTCGATCATCAAAACGAATTTGGGACGAACCGTAATGGTTCAATGGGACGAAACCAGTCCTCGACCCTACTCTCGTCACAATTTGATACAAGGGACCAAAGGGACGCTAGCGGGGTTTCCCACTCGAGTGGCTTTAGAAGGTGGAGTAGAAGGGGCGACCGACAACCATCACAAGTGGGCGGAGGGGGAGCACTTGGAAACGATTTTTGCTAAGTACGAGCATCCTCTATACAAGCGTCTCGGAGAACTTGCTAAGAAGATGGGTGGCCATGGGGGAATGGACTTTATCATGCGATACCGTATGATTGAGTGCCTGCGTCTCGGGCAGCCGCTGGATCAGAATGTATATGAAGGCGCGTTTTGGAGCGCGGTTTCACCGCTGAGCGAGAAATCGGTTGCGGAAGATGGGGCCCCTCAGGTGTTTCCCGATTTTACGCGAGGAGAGTGGAAGCATACGAAGCCTTTGGATATTGTCGGGTAATAAAGTAGCTCAGTGCTTCAGCCTGAGCAGGAAAGATTGAGAACGAAAAATGGCTCAGGCTGAAGCACTCAGCTACGGATAAGAAATAGACTAATTATGAAATCGATTCTCTTAATTTCGGTCGTAACGATCCTGCAATTACACTCAGTCTATTCAGGGAAGCCAAATATCGTCTATATTCTCGCGGACGATTTAGGCTACAATGAACTTGGCTGCTATGGACAGGGCACGATTGAAACGCCAAACATAGACGCCCTGGCGGCGAGTGGTATTCGGTTCACTCAGCATTACTCAGGTTCCCCGGTTTGCGCGCCATCACGCTGTGTTCTCATGACAGGGAAACACACAGGCCATGCCTACATTCGTGGCAATGACGAGTGGGGTGAACGTGGAGACACTTGGAATTTCGCAAAGGCGGTCGAAGATCCAAATCTGGAGGGTCAGCGCCCGCTTCCAGTTGGGACTAAAACGATTGGTACGTTGCTACAGGGAGTTGGATACAAAACGGCCATTGTTGGTAAATGGGGACTGGGTGCTCCCCTTACAAACAGTATCCCGACCAAGATGGGGTTTGACTTTTTCTACGGATACAACTGTCAGCGTCAGGCGCACACTTTCTATCCCAAACACCTTTGGAAAAACGAAGAAAAGGATTGGCTCGATAACGAGCTAATCGTTCCGGGGACGAAGCTGGCAGAAGGAGCAGATCCAAACGATCCTGCGAGCTATTCGAAATACCGGTTAAGCGAATATGCGCCAGAGCTCATGCTCGAGGAGGCCTTGGGATTTGTGAGGCAGAACAAGGAAAGCCCCTTCTTTTTGTATTTCGCTTCGCCCATTCCCCATGTTCCGCTGCAGGCTCCAGAGAGTTGGGTTGAATATTACCAGAAAAAACTGGGACCTGAAGATCCCTACCTTGGGAACAAGGGATATTTCCCCAATAGGACCCCCCGAGCGACCTATGCGGCAATGGTATCCTATTTGGATGAGCAAGTAGGCGACATTGTCAGCGAACTGAAAAAGCTCGGACTTTACGAAAATACATTGATTTTGTTCTCCAGTGACAATGGCCCGACCTACAATGGAGGGAGCGATTCCGCCTACTTTGACAGTGCTTCGCCTTTCAAAAGTGAAAAAGGTTGGGCTAAAGGTTTTTCCACGGAAGGGGGTATTCGCGTACCGATGATTGCCAGTTGGGAGGGCATGATCAAGGGGGGGCGAACTTCTCAGCATATCTCCGCCTTTTGGGACGTGCTCCCTACACTGTGCGAGCTTTCCGGTGCCCTAGTTCCCTCGGATGTAGATGGACTAAGTTTTGTCCCGAATCTTTTGGGAGAACCGCAAGAACCTCATGAATTCCTGTATTGGGAATTTCCCGCCTACGAGGGACAGCAAGCGGTTCGCATGGGAGATTGGAAAGCCCTGCGAAAAGGGATTTTCAAAGGAAACATGGATCTGGAGCTGTACAATCTAAAGATTGACCCAAGGGAGCAGTTCGATGTTTCCGCCGC
>Ga0213862_10000481_pt1 | contig 16797 bp, 14 predicted proteins | sample PICome_7_FD_160092 | JGI IMG/M metagenome (GOLD analysis project Ga0213862, IMG submission 160092) | Coastal seawater microbial communities near Pivers Island, North Carolina, United States - PICO266 | ecosystem: Environmental > Aquatic > Marine > Coastal | place: USA: North Carolina... | reverse complement strand
CATTCCTTCAACGCCGCTACTCCACCGTAATAGTGATCTTCTTGGAGATTACAGCGGGGGAATGAGGCAGGTGTATTTTGTCACCCAACACCAACTGCAGGGTATGCTTTCCCGGAGAAAGCTCAATCTTCTCTTCTGTTTGCCCTTTCCCAAAGTGCTTCACATTGTCTGTGGCCGGTAAGGGCAAATCCAAACTGGGCAGCTCGTCCAGATCAATGATTAGGTGATGGTGACCCGTATCCGGTATGTCGACACCGGCCGGGGCCACTCCCATTCCGATAAGCCCAAAACGAACGCGCACTGGAGACTTCACCGTCGCTCCATCCCGTGGAGAAATGATGTAGGCCTTCGCTCCCTTTGGCGAAGGAGTCTTTGGAAGCCCGTCAACAGCGATAAGCGGTGACGCAATTAAAGATAGAATAATTAAGGATAGAACAGTTTTCATAATAGATAGATTAGATTAATTGAAAAATTGAGAGCAATAAGTATCCGTATTTTGGATAATTTAATTTCACTTTGGGCCGAAAGCCTACTCCGGCATTTTAAAGAGCTTTTCATTCACCGGAACGTTGGGCTCAAAGCTGGTGATTTTCATTACCATGCTCATGCCCATCATTTGTGCTTCGATATGAACGGGCATGTGCAAATCACCCATCTTTTCGTAGGAGACCACTTTGGCTGAAACGGGCACGATCCCCTGCTCGCCCATGTCCTCAATGGTTTCCATCTTTTGCATGAGTCCCGTCTCTTCTTCAAAATACAGGGTTTCCGGATGCGAGCCCTGGTCCGTGATACACTCCACGATCGTCAGGCCGTCATCACTCCTGCCCTTCACTTTTGCGGAGGCGTAGTTCTCCGACAGTTTCAGTCCCTCTTTGAAATCCGTCTCCGACAGCAGCTTTTCCAGTTCGGCTCCCAAGAGCTCTCGACTTCCCTGAATCGGATCCATCGACCATCCCTTTTCGCCGTCATAACCCTGCTTCATTTGCCCCATCCCCGGAACATCCATAACCACGTAAATCTTATTCGGCTGCTTGAAGGAAACCTCCCGCTGCATGCTCATGCCAATTGCTGGCATCTCCATCGTCATGCCCATCAACGCCGTTTCTATATCCGCATAAGCTTCCTTCCCGCCGAGAGCGATCGCATAAGAATCAAAGATCCGTTGAGCCGCTGGTTCGATCTCCGCTACAGCCAAAGACCCTGAGAGGACCGATGCGATCGAAAGAGAGCAAAATACTGGGATTCGAAATGTCTTCCTCATCAGACTCAGTTTATTCGGTGAAATCAGTTTTGCCGCAAGATCCATTTTTGGGCTGCTTCTATGACGTTGTCTCGGCCTTGACGGAGACGGGCGGGCGACAACTCAACTTTAAAATCCGGATCCACCCCGACACCTTCAATCCGGGTTCCATTAGCCGTTCCGTAATCCGCGATCGCAATTTGGAGGAAGTACCGATTGGGCAACCGCTTAAACAATGATGGCAACGCCGCCCCGGGGGTTCGGCTACCAAAGACACGACCCCGCCCGGTTTCCTTCATATCAGCGGCAAAAATCTCGCTGGTCGAAATCGAGTTATTGTCGACCAATATCGCCAACGGCCCAAGGAAAGCTCCCTTTTGCGGATAGACATTGTAGTTCAGGTGACCTTGCCGCAGTCGCATTGTTCCCATTAGGTATTCATCGTCCACTAGCATTCCCGCCAACCCCGTCGCCATAAGTCCAATACCACCCGGGTTTCCGCGAATATCGATAATCAGTCCCTTCACGCTTTCGTCGATCGATTTGATGTATGTTCGGATTTCCTCCATCAGGCTAGGCACCCATAAGTTGAAGCGGATATAGGCAACATCGTTTTCAAGGATCCGTTTGTCGATTTCGATGGGTGACTCCCCCATGTTTCCCAACGGGAGGGACATGCGCCCTGAATACTCTTGGAGCTCGATCGAATACGAACGCGTCCGACTAAACCGAGTGGGCTTGATGAGGAGTTCGATCTTCCTGCCAGGCGGGCCGTACAATCGGTTCTCAATCGCTTTCAGAAAATAGTAGGGCGCTGTCCGATCGAAAACATCGGCCTCATCAACCAACGAGCCCAGGCCCTGGACGGTCATGCTGTCTGCCGACACCAGCTCGTAACCGGGTTCAATGCCATTCAACGCGGCTCTGCTTTCCGGCCGCACTCGGTGAATAATGGGACGATTGCCGACGATCGCGAGAGTGATACCTGAATCACCTCTTTGCCACGGATTCGGCATCAACTCATTGAATGAGGGAGAAATAACCGAGAAATGAGAGTCCCCTAGCTCTCCCAGCATTTCCGAAAGCAACGCATCGAAGTCCTCCCTTTCATCCAATGTCCTGAGTCGGTTACGATATTTTTCCCCAATAGACCGCCAGTCCTTCCCGCCAAAATCCGGGTCGTAGTAGCTTTGGGCAATATCGTCCCAAACAGCTTCGAAAACCGTTTCATAATTGGAATTGGCCCGCAAAGGTGTCGCAACTCCAAGGCAAGACGAGCCCAACAGCCCTATCCGAACCCAGTTTCGCAAAATCCGATATACCGCCAAAATTTTGATCACCAAACTAGCTTGAGCCCAATAGAAACTTAGTAAAGCGGCGAGTCGCGAATACAGTTGGGCTAAGGTCGAAAAGGTTTGATTATCAAGCTATGCGCTTCGCGTTCATCAAGTCCTTAGCGGTTGAGGCCACTAATTACTTTTTTCACGAATCTCAGCCTCGTACCAAGCCACCATTTTCTCCAGCCCTTCACGCAAAGAAGTCTTCGGCTCCCAGCCCAGCCGCGATCGGATCTTTTCGATATTGGCATGGGTCGCTCTTTGATCGCCAGGTCGGGCTGGCCGGGTCGCAATGCGAGCTTTTTTTCCCATTATTTCTTCCACCGTTCGAATCGCTCTTCGGGTCGTGAAGCACTGATCCGTCCCTAAATTGAAGATTTCCCCTACCGCTTTGTTCCAATTTTCGATTGTAGTGAGAATTCCCTCACAAATGTCCCCCACATAGCTATAGGAACGCTGGTGATCGAGGCTTCCCTCGAAAAGAGGGAAATCCGAGTCTTCGTCTATTGCACGAATAAGCTTGGGAAACAGCTTCTCCGGCCGCTCCCGCTCCCCAAAAACGGAAAACAACCGCAGCGAACAGGCAGGAAATCCCGACAAACGAAAGGCCCCCATCACTTCCAGTTCCGCTGCGAGTTTTGTCTCGCCATACCACGAGGCTGGTTTCGGCTCAGACACTTCGGCATCCATCGCTCTTATTCCATAAACCGATGATGAAGATATGTTTACAAACCGATCTACCCCGCATCGTTGCGATGCCTCCAGCAATCGGTGGGTCGCAACGGTATTATTTCGGTTGTAGTCCGCCCAAGGAGTCTTCTCAGAAATTCCAGGTTGTCCTGCAAGGTGCACCACACAATCAACCCCCCCAACAATGTCGTCCAAGGGATCTACCGCTAAATCCTTTCCATAAACCTTTACGCCTGACCGATCTAAAAATGCTGCGTTGGCTCGCTTGATTTTCGGATCGTAATACTCTGAGAATGAATCGACTCCCGCAACGTCGTACCCTTTGTCAACCACACGCAGAGCGAAATTCGTACCGATGTAGCCAGCGATTCCTGTAACGAGTATTCGCATTGGACTCAAAAAGAAGCGCTAAGCTAGCGTGTCCAACCTAAATCCTATTTCGTAGCCAATTGGTACCCAGAGATAATCGAACTCGGAAACATTTGGAGGGGCAGTCTGCCGCTCAGCTCGCAAGGCAAACTTTTCGCTGCAGGTCCAACAACCAAGACCGCGGCACAAGTGACGAGCGTCCGAGCCAATACCGCTATTCGATTACTTTTGGGCCTGAGGAGACTGATTTCCAGCAAACTCCCCAGCTGCGAATTTAACGCAGAAATCTGAACCTACCAAAGCTAATTCAACCCCTAAAATCTCGTTCCTTATTTTGACTGAGATAAATATTAATACTTGGTACGTCGAGGCCAACGAAAGAGCGCCGGTAAAGCACTCTTTGAAATGATGAATCGAGATCTTTTCGTCACCACGAAACTATATTTCAACGTATTTGTCGCGAGCCTCTGTAATACTCGTGTCCTATTTAAGGAGGCTGCTCCAATGGAAGAATTGATACTCTTAATCATTATCGATCAATTTGTTACCAAATTGATATTGTTCGATTACCCACACTCCTTTCTCAATCTAGGAAAGACCCGATATCTTGCATAGAGAAATCCCTGATCGCCGACTAAGAGTCCCCAGATCAACACGGCGCTGGTAACACTGATTCGACCTTTACGCACGAATATGACGTTGCAAACTCGTATCAATCCTCAAGCATTTTTACTCCAAACCCATACGTTCACTAATGGAAACTACTCATATCACTCGCGGCGTCACTCTAGCAGAGATTTGTTCACGGGCGAAACCACCGATATGAGTTGGTTCTGTATTCACACCAAACCCGGTAAAGAGTCCTTCGTCGAGCACTATCTTGCAGAAAGACTCGGGCTTGATTGCTACTTTCCCCGCCTAAACCGGAAGAAAATAATTCGACGGGTTGAACGAATCGTCACAGAACCCCTTTTCCCCCGATATTTGTTTTGCCAGCTAGATTTAGCTTCTAACTACAGAGCTGTTCGCTATGCTCAGGATGTCGTTAACCTTGTCAATTCGGGCCAACGGCCTACAGTCGTGGCTGACCACACTATTGCCCAGTTAAAAATTTGGGCTGGTGAAAAGAATGACATAATCACCCTCGGGCCGAAACCATTTGAAACTGGCGAGAGCGTCGAGATCACCTCCGGTCCGATGCAAGGGTTAGAGGCGATTTTTCTCCACGAAACCAATCAATCTGAAAGAGTCGCTATACTATTAAAATTGATGGGTGCTGAATCGAAAACGGTCATTTCCCGGTCTCAGGTTGAGCCAATCAGTAATTGAATTCCCAACCACGCATCCACTTTCTCATGTACTCTCAGAACTTCGGCCAAGGTCCCACCCAAGCGACCAAAAAGCTCGTAACGCACCAGCCAAAATGGGAGCGGGCACTGGACGTACTACTCAGTTTGATAGTGCTCATTTTGGTTTCACCCCTTGTGCTCATCGTCGTGCTTCTCATTAAACTAGTTTCCCATGGTCCTATCATTTTTAAGCAAGAGCGGATTGGTTGTAACGGAAAGCCCTTCCTGATTTACAAATTTAGGACGATGGAAGCAAATACGGGTGACAAGGTTCACCAAGTCCACGTCAGCCAATTGATAGAACAAGACCTGCCCCTGGGCAAGCTGGACCGAGCTGGCGACAGCCGCTTGATTCCATTCGGACGCTTTTTGCGAGCTTCAGGGATAGACGAGCTTCCTCAGTTCCTCAATGTACTGAAAGGAGAAATGAGCCTCTCCGGTCCACGTCCCTGTCTAAAATCCGAGCAGCAAGCCCTGACTCCAGAGCAGCATTGCCGATTCGAAATCCTTCCCGGCCTAACGGGTCTCTGGCAAGTCTCTGGCAAAAACAAAGTTTCGTTTTCTAAAATGGTCGCGCTCGATATCAAATACGCTAACGAGAAAACGCTCGGCCTGTACCTCGCAATTCTTCTTAAAACTCCCTTTGTAATCCTTCATCAGATTGCCGATTTGCGACATTCAGACGAAATTGCAAAAATGCCTCTGGTCGAAGGGAAATTAAAGAGTCCAGACCGACGCCAAAATATACCTTTAGAACAGGCTTAGCAAAGTCGATCCTACCCTCTATGAGGAATCCATTAAACATTGGAATCGTTGGCCTAGGCTACTGGGGACCCAACCTTGCCCGCAACTTTAACGCCCTTCCTAGCTGTAAGTTAGCGATGATAAGCGATCGAGACCAAAGCCGCTTAACGCACGTCCAAGCCCTGCATCCAAGCACCAGAGGCGAGCCCGACTATCAATCGCTTGTCGACAATCCAACCTTGGACGCGATCGTAATCGCTACTCCGGCGAAAACGCATTTCCCAATCGCGAAAGCGAGCCTTCTAGCCGGGAAACACACCCTAATTGAGAAGCCGCTCGCCTGCTCTGTGAGCGAGTGCGAGGAGCTTGTCGACCTTGCCCACTCCAAAGGATTGATCCTAATGGTTAGCCATACGTTTCTTTATTCGCCCGAGATAGCAAAGATCAAGGAAATCGTAGATTCCGGCGACGTAGGCGAGATTCGGTACGTCAGCACTCGCCGTTTGAATTTGGGGCTTTTCCAGAATGATATAAACGTGGCTTGGGATCTTGCCCCACACGATCTTTCCATTATTCTTCACATAATGGGCGAGAGTCCTAAGTTTGTAAATTGTCAGGGAAGTGCGCACATCACCCCTGGGATTGAGGACGTCACTGCGATGTCCCTGCAGTTTGAGAACGAGCGTTCCGCCGTTATCCAAAGTAGCTGGCTCGACCCGAGAAAAGTCCGCGAAATGACGATAGTGGGGAGCAAGCGGATGATCCTCTACGACGATGTCGCTACGCAGGAGAAGATAAAGATTTTCGATGCGCGAGTCGAGCAGCCGCCTCATTACGATACGTTCGCAGAATTCCATTATGCATACCATCACGGAGATATGTATGTTCCCTATGTGAAGCAGGAGGAACCGCTCAAGAACGAATGCCAGCACTTCATTGATTGTATTATCGATGGAAAAACTCCTCTCACCAACGGAAAAAATGGCACCGAAGTCGTTCGAATATTAGAAGCCTCCTCAGAATCGCTCAAACGAAACGGAGAGCCGGTGAGCCTCGACCGATCAGAGCTATCTGAAAAGGGCGAGACAACGGCCATTAAGGATACCTTTTCGCGTGTCCTCTCGCAGAAAAAACAGAACCGCGACGAATTTGTCCCTAGCTACTAAAGGGAAGCTTCGATGAAAAACCCTCCCGGACCTAGGCTAATATCTTCGGACGTAAAATTGGGGCTCAATGTAACCATTCATGCCTTCACCAACCTCTACGGCTGCGAAATTGGGGACGATTCGAAAATAGGGACCTTTGTCGAAGTACAAAAAGGGGTAAAAGTTGGCAAACGATGCAAGATTTCGAGCCATAGCTTCCTCTGCGAGGGAGTTTTGATAGAGGACGATGTATTCATCGGCCACCATGTCGTTTTCACGAATGACAAGTTTCCAAGAGCGACCAACGAAGATGGGGCGCCTCAAACAGATGCTGATTGGAAAACCGAGCGAACGATCGTAAGGAAAGGTGCTTCTATCGGGTCTGGGAGTACTTTGCTTCCTGGTATAATTATCGGTGAAGGGACAATGGTTGGAGCCGGTAGCGTCGTCACCAAAAACGTAGCATCCCAGACGGTCGTCGCCGGAAATCCAGCACGAGAATTGAAAGCCCTCTGAGGGCAATCCTATCACGCTTTCCTAAGTAGATCGTAGCATACTGCGACCCGAAACCATTCAGGAAGCGAAGCTGATCCGGTGCATTTGAAATCAGAGACGGTAGAAAGGCCGCTAAAATCGTTTAAAATAGAACAGCTCTTCTGCTTTACCCTTCGCTCTACAATCCGATTAAGTAATTTGTAAGGGGATTTTCTTGAAGTCTATTTACCAAGGATCCTTCTCAAAGAAATTTACGCAGCCTTTTCTAGCCAATCGATCCTTCAGAGTAAATTTGCCTGAGGCACCGAAATGGCGGTAGCGTGCCGCCAAAGCCGATTCAATCCAAATTCGCCCAAAGTGACACTCACGAGAAAACGTATGGAAGTTCCATTCCTTGATTTGGGCGCCCACCACTGTCCGATTCAGCGCCAGCTGATGGAGGCAATTCAGGAAGTCGTTGAGTCAAGCGCATTCTCAGGCGGGCCCTTTGTGGAGCGTTTTGAGAACGCCTTCGCTCAATACTGCCAGACGGACCACGCCATCGGTGTCGGGAGTGGAACGGAGTCACTTTGGCTCGCGCTAAAGGCCCAAGGGATAGGGCCCGGCGACGAAGTGATCACCGTCCCCAACACCTTTTTCGCTACCGCCGAGGCGATTAGCCATACAGGGGCCACGCCCGTGTTCGTCGATGTTTCATGTGAAACGCTCAACATAGATGTCTCGCTAATCGAGGCGGCGATCACCGAGCGCTCCAAGGCCATCATCCCCGTACACTTGTTTGGCCAGCCCGCGGATATCGATCCCATCATTGAAATTGGGAAGTGCCACGGCCTATTCGTTTTGGAAGACGCTGCCCAAGCTGCCGGTGCGGAATACCGAGGACGTCGTTCGGGATCGCTCGGCGACTGCGCCAGTTTCAGCTTTTACCCCGGCAAGAATCTCGGGGCACTTGGCGAAGCCGGCGCGTTGACCACTAACGACGCAGACTTGGCCCGACGGCTGCGAGTCCTGCGAGACCACGGCCAGGCGAAAAAACACCAGCATTCAGATATTGGATGGAACGCACGAATGGACGGAATCCAAGCTGCGGTACTTCGCTTGAAACTCCAGCGACTAGACGAGGCGAATGAAAAACGCCGTGCCCACGCAGCGATCTACTCAGAACTGCTCCGAGAATGCCCTCTCGTGAAGACTCCTTCGGAAAGTGCCGATAACCGACATATCTTCCACATCTACGCTGTTCGCGTCCCCAATCGAGATCAAACTATCGAAACGCTCGCACAAGAAGGCATTCGGTGCTCCATCCACTATCCCGCACCCATCCACCAACAACCGGCCTATCAACACCTTGGATACGTGGAGGGGAGCTTCCCTTGCACAGAACGCTCTAGCTCGCAACTCCTCTCTCTGCCGATGTATCCCGAGCTCACACGGGATCAAATCACCCATGTTGCGGAAACGCTAAAGGCCACTGTAGAGAACCAAGCCAAATGGGATGACTAGCTTTACCCAACAAATATCCAGAGAATCGCTCTCGAGCTCTCAAATTTCTATCTTCAATCCCCTCGAGCGATCAGACTGGGATGCCCTAGTCTCCCGTTTTCCCCAATGTTCCTTCTTCCACACATCTGCCTGGCTCAAGGTCCTCAATGAGACCTATGGCTATTTACCTATAGCGATCGCTCTTACTGACCAAAAAACTACAAGAGCCCTGACGGTTTTCATGGAAGTCGACAGCTGGATCACCGGAAAACGTGGGGTTTCGCTTCCCTTTACAGACGAGTGCCAAACTCTCCTGTTGGACGAGAGTGACCTCCCTTTACTGCTCGAACAAGTCTACGCCCTGGCGGCTAAGCAGAACTGGAAATCGCTCGAAACGCGCTCAGCTCCAGGGCTCGAAAAAAATGCCATGCCCTCCCTCGTTCATTACACGCACAAGCTTTCGTTGAAACCCGACCCCAACTCACTCTTCTCGCAATTCAGTACCTCAAATCGCCGAGCTATTCGAAAAGCAGAAGCCTCTGAATTATCAATCAATCAAGAATCCAGCTTGCAGAACCTGAAAGCCTTCTACGAATTGCTCTGCCTCACACGCAAGCGCCATGGGATGCCCCCGCAGCCCTGGTTGTTCTTTCGAGCCATACAAGAGAGAATTCTATCTCAGGGGCTGGGTTCTCTTTTTCTCGCGACCTACAAATCCGCTCCAATCGCCGGGGCGCTCTTCTTGCAGCACAAACAAAACGCCATCTACAAATTCGGGGCCTCTGACGAATCTTTTCAAGCCATGCGTCCCAATAACTTCGTTATGTGGAATGCCATCAAATCATTCGCCCAAAACGGCTGCCAACAACTTGATTTCGGCCGAACCTCCCTAAAAAACAAGGGTCTTAGACGTTTCAAGCTCGCCTGGGGAGCCTCCGAGAAAACGCTTCCTTACGTTCGTCGTAACATCAAAACCCAATCCATCCAAATCCAGTCCGATCAAACTCATGGCTGGCACAACCAAATTTTCAAGATCCTCCCAACTCCACTATCCCGTCTCGCTGGTCAACTCCTATACAAACACGTCGCTTAAAAAGGGACGTCGTGCGTCGAAGATCCTGAGCTCTGCCGAAGCACAGATAAGATCCCTATCCTACGACAAATGACTTCCAAAAAAGTTAATAAACCCCATCTGGGGACGTTAATAAGCTACGTAACCCTAAACCTGGGTGCTCCATTTACTTCCGCGATCAATCATATCCTCACCACACATTGTCCGTAGAAATCCAATCAGTAATTTTCAAACAATAATCTTCGATTAGCCAAAGGCTATATAATGAACGATCCAAACCTAGCTCCAGCACACGCTACCATCAAACCTGGTGACATCTTTTACGCACTCTTCAAGCATAAGGTGAAGATTGTTCTTTTTACCGTAATCGGTATCGTCACCGCACCATTTGTCTACAAATTCTATCCAGAGGTATACTCTTCGAAGTCTCGTCTCTTCATTCGCTACGTTGAACAAGCAAAAACTCAAATATCCGCGGGTGAACAAGATAACATTCGCACCGTAGAACAGGGGGACTCCATCATCAACTCAGAAATGCAGATCATCACGAGTATGGATCTGGCTTCTCAAATCGCCGAGAAGATTGGCCCTGCGGTTATCCTCAATGACCCTAAATTAGCACACGAAAAAAATAAGGCTGCCAAAATCATTAACTCCGGAATCAGTGTAAGTGTACCGCGCCGAAGCAGTATCATCACAGTAGAATTTTCCAACGCCAATAGTCGACTGGTCCAACCAGTCCTTAAAGAATTAATCGATGTATACTTGGCCAAACATTTGGAAACGCGCTCCAGCGGCTCTTTCGACAACTTCGTAAATCAACAAGCCGAGCAATATCGTGGTCGACTCGCACGCACGGATGAAGAACTGCAGAATGCTCTCCGACGTGCAGGGGTAATCTCATTTGCCGGAGCCCAACGAGATCAAGATCAAAAGGCCTCGCGGATAAGAGACGCCCTACTCACCAGCAATGCCGAGCTCGCTTCAAGGAAAGCCACTCTAAGTGAATTGCAAAGACTCTCCTCTCAAAGGGTGGAGGGCAATTCGCCCCAAGAGACAGATGTCAACTTCCAAGTGGAAGAAGCTATCGACCCGGGAGTCTTGCAGTCCTATGGTTCGCTTCAGGCACGGTTGGATGTGATGAAACGCAGAGAGCAGGATATGCTGCTCCAATATACCGACGAAAACATACTGGTTGTGGCAGTTCGATCTCAAATAAATGCATTAGAACTTGAAATAGAAGAATTGGAACAAACCCATCCCATACTAACCGATTCAAATTCTCCTATCCTGCCAGGGGAGAGGGGGAAACCGATAGACTTCAGCTCCGCAGTCATTCAAGCGTACGCGTTGGAAGCGAAAATCGCTATGCTCAATTCGCAATACGAGCAAATCGTTGCAGAAACCGAACAATTGAGGTCCGTTCAAACGGAAATCGAGGAGTTAAATCGACGCAAAGCGATCGAGGAGCAAAACTATAGATACTTTTCCCAATCCAGAGAAAAAGCGAAAATCGACGAAGCCTTTGGGGCAGGGCGCATCAACAACATTGGAATTGTACAACATCCAACTCCAGCCGTTGAAGGGAGTGAGAAAATGAAACTACAATTCTCCCTGGGAGCCCTTTTTGGATGTATTGCCATTGGTCTCGCTTGGGCTTTAGGATTCGAATTGTTTTTAGATCAGTCCATCAAGCGCCCCATCGACGTTAAACGAAGCCTTAAAATTCCGCTCTTCCTATCCATTCCCGACACAAACAGCCGAGCGTACCGGAAGCTGCTCAAAAATAGGGGCCAGCAGAATGTGCTCGATCGCGAGAAACGAACCAAAGCCAAACCCTCTAAGAGCAGCTACCAGCCCAAATCGCCAACCCTTGTGGCTGCCGCGAAATCCCAGCCAGATCGTTTTGGAGCCGTTGCCGTGGCCAACATGGAAGCCTCTTCCGCAGCCAACCCGTGGGAAGTAGATCACGCACTTCACTCGTACTACGAGGCTCTACGCGATCGCCTTATCGGCTTTTTCGAAGGCCGTGGCATGACCCATAAACCCAAGCTTATTGGCCTAACTGGGATCGGGGTTGCCCCAGGGACAACCACCATGGCTGCGGGTCTCGCCGCCACGCTTTCGGAGACAGGCGAAGGCAACGTACTGCTCGTCGACATGAATCTAGGCAGCGAATCCGCTCAACAATTTTACCGAGGCAAAAACATTGCCGATCTAGATGAACTACTCGGAGGAGGACCGGTGACCGAAAAGAAGAACGAAGGCAAACTCGTCGTCGCCGCCGAAGGAACAAATGGGTTAAAACTGCCAAAAATATTGCCCAATCGCTTCAACGAAATCGTCCCCAAACTCAAGACCAGCGAGTTCGACTATATTATTTTCGATATGCCCGCGGTAAGCCCAATCAGCGTGACTCCACGCCTCGCTAGCTTCATGGACGCCGTCTTTCTTGTCATCGAATCCGAGAAGGCCAACAAAGACGTCGTCGCCCGCGCTACCGAATTGCTTCTAAAAACAAACGAAAACATAGGGGCCATCCTCAACAAAACCAAAAGCTACCTCCCCCAACGCCTCCAAGAAGAATACCTGGGAGATCTTTAGTCCCGCGAGCGGGACGAGGGCTTTAAGTCGTTAGGCTAATAGGCCATAGCTTTTTAGGTATTCAGCACGGCAAAATCCGAATCAGATATTGCCACGAAAAGGCACAACAAGAACCGCTTGAGGGGCCTTCGTTATAACTTGGGCGACTACTCGAGATCGCCAATTCCTCATCACCCATCTACAGTCAGCCCAACCCAATCACACCGCGTACTTTGCGTCCTCTGCGGTTAAGAAATTACTCATTAGCGAATCCAGCAATCAGCAATCCAAAAATCGTCGCTCCGCGACCTATGTTCCGACTCAAGCTTTACTACCACGCCAAACCCTTCTTACCCTGGGGCTTCCGAATGGCCGTTCGCCGTTTTTTCGCATTTCGAAAACGCCAACGTTACCAGGCTACTTGGCCCATTGATCCGTCCACATCCCTTTCTCCATTCGATTGGTCTGGATGGCCTGACGACAAAGGTTTCGCCTTCCTCCTTTCTCACGACGTAGAGACTCAAATTGGCTACGATAAAATAGGCTCCCTAGTCGATCTCGAAGAAAGCCTCGGATTTCGATCCGTTATAAACTTCATACCCGAAGGCCAATACCGCGTAGATGATAAATTGATACAGGATTTGAAAGCTCGAGGTTTCGAAGTAGGCGTCCACGGACTCCACCACGACGGAAAACTCTACAACAACCTAGAAAGCTTCAAGCTTCGGTCCAAGAAAATCAACCAGTATCTAAAAGACTGGGGCGCAAGCGGCTTCCGTTCGCCCCTCATGCACCACAACCTCAATTGGCTACACGCTCTAAACATCGCCTACGACGCCTCCACTTTCGACACAGACCCCTTCGAACCGCAGCCCGACGGTGTTAAAACCATCTTTCCGTTTTGGGTCCCAAAACATCCTGAAACCGGCAGTCAGAGATCAGAAGTAGGAGAACAGAAGCCGGAGGGCAGACCTCAGACTTCGGAACACAGAACTCAAGAATCGAGTTCAACCCTTCACCCTTCACTCGACGGCTACGTAGAAATCCCTTACACTCTCCCACAAGACTCTACTCTTTACCTGCTCCTAGAAGAGAAGACCAACAAGATCTGGAAAGAAAAGACCGCTTGGCTCTCCCGGAACGGTGGCATGGCCTTTGTAAACGTTCACCCAGATTACATCGACTTTAACGAAAACGGCAGTCCGTCTACTTATCCAGTCTATCTATACAAAGAATATTTAGAATACGTCAAAGCCACCTATGGCGGCCAGTACTGGCACGCCACTCCCGGCGAAGTCGCTTCACGATTTCGACCAGAAGTCGGTGTTCTGAAATCGGAGATTAGAGAGCCAATTTTATAACCAATCCCAAGACCTCGGATCTCCGTTGCAAACCAATACCAGAAAAATGCTCATTCGTTCCGCGAAAGACTTAGAATTCTACAAGTTGGCATATAAGCTTGCGATCGAGATATTGAGAATCAGCAAATCATTTCCCAAAGAAGAAACCTACGCACTAATCGACCAGATTCGACGATCTTCGAGATCCGTTTGTGCGCACTCAAGGGAAGCCTGGGCCAAACGAAGATACGAAGCCCACTTGATAAGTGGGCTTTCAGACGTGGATAGCGAAGCGAGTGAAACGGACACTTGGCTAGATTTTGCACTAGATGCAGAGTACGTTAACCGACAAACCCGCGAGAACCTTTCAAACAAGTGCAGACACATCGGATCCATGCCCGGTTAAATGATCCAAAACCCAACAACATTCCTTCAAAAGAAATAGGTACCGCTTTCAGATCTCCGACCTCTGACTTCAACCCTCAGCGATTCATCATTAGATGATTAGATTAAGACATAAGGTATTCATCTACGGACTACGTATTTACGACCAGTTCGCACTGGCCGTCAGCCTATTCGTTACCGTCGCTCTCGCAAAGGGCGTTACAAGGTGGATACAGATTCCCATCGTATTCCAGCGCGAGTACAAGCTAATCGAATCCGTCGGTCTAATAGCAATGCTGATTGCGTGGACGATTATCTTCAATCGGTTTGTCAAATACGATACGAATCGATTCGTGAGTCTCTACCGGCAAATCTATGGGCATGCCAAAGCCAGCACAACCACAGCATTCCTGCTGCTACTCGCAGGCACCATTTTCGAATTCGAGACGCTTGGGCTCAAATCAATCGCGGTATTCTGGTCCCTCAATTTGATCCTTGGAATAATCGCCCGGGTCGTCGTCAGGCTGCTTTTAGTTCTGACACGGCACATCGATTCCAATAAGCGCAACGTGCTTATCGTGGGAACCGACCTGGATGCCATCGAATTGAGCCAACGCATCGCCAAAAATCACGAGCTTGGATATCACATTAGCGGTTATATAGCACTGAACGATGAAGAGGCATCGCAGAGTTCGCTAGAATTGCTTGGAACATTAGCGGACCTCGAAGTGACTCTCGAAAAAGAGCGTATCGATGAAGTTCTCATCGCCCTCCCTTTCGAGAAGAATATCGAGCAGGTTTTGGAAATCGTCCGCCTAGGATACGAACTCGGCATCGTGGTACGCTACACTCCTAACACGAAACACGCACACATCTTGAAGACTCTCCATCTAGAAACCTACGAGGGCTGTTACATCCTAACTTTCTTTCGAGAAGGACACGTTCTCCAACTTCTCCTCAAGCGATTCATGGACTTGGCGGGATCAGCACTACTTCTAATCCTCTTAAGCCCGCTATTCGCTCTCGTTTCTCTACTCGTGAAGCTAGATAGCAAAGGCCCCATTTTCTTCGCCCAAGAACGCGTCGGCATGAACAAACGTAGTTTCAAACTGCTCAAATTCCGCTCCATGGTGGTAAATGCCGAAGAGCTAAAGGCCCAGCTCGCAGATCAGAACGAAGTCGACGGCCCCGTCTTCAAAATCAAAAAAGACCCGCGCATCACCCGATTCGGAAGATTCATCCGGAAGACCAGTATCGACGAGCTGCCCCAGCTCTGGAACGCCCTTGTCGGCGATATTTCCCTAGTCGGACCACGCCCGCCGCTTTTTAGTGAAGTCGAGCAATACGAGTGGCTATTCCGAAAACGCATTTCGATAAAACCCGGTATCACCTGCCTTTGGCAAGTAAGCGGTCGCAACAATCTCAGTTTCGATGAGTGGATGGAACTCGACAAGCAGTACATCGATAATTGGTCTATCTGGCTCGATATCAAAATCCTTTTGCTCACCATCCCCACCGTGCTTCTAGGCCGCGGAGCCTCTTGACGCTGCACGCCGAGATCCGAGGTCTGAGATCAAAAAAGACAGGACAAGAAACGTAATTAAGCGAACTCATTTCTCCGTCCTTTCCAGAAAACTCTTTATCAATCCTGAGCGAAGCATTGGCAACCTCAACCTTGAAAAAGCAGACTTCAGATCACCGATCTCCGACCTACACTAAAACGCGTCCCCGCGTTTTAGCCCTCTCTTCGGGTGGCGGCCATTGGGTCCAACTTTTACGACTACGTCCTGCTTTCAAAGATTGCGATATCACCTATGCCACAGTATCCAGAGACTACGAGTCCGAAGTTGAAGGAGCAAAATTCCGCGTCATCGTTGATTCAAACCGAGATCAGAAGCTCAAACTCATTCTGTCGCTCTTTAGTATAGCCTGCCTCATCCTTAAAGAACGTCCTAATGCAATCCTATCAACCGGAGCCGCCCCTGGATTTTTCGCCTTGTTCATCGGCAAACTCCTTGGGAAAAAAACAATCTGGGTAGATAGCATCGCTAACGCTGAAGAGCTCTCTATGTCCGGGCAAAAAGCCGGAAAATACGCAACTCATTGGCTCACTCAATGGGAGCATCTCGCAAAACCCGAAGGCCCGCATTACTGCGGTAATGTACTAGGAGACGATTCTGAAGACCGAGCTCAAAAGTCGAAAGACAGTAGTCTGAAAACAGACCTCGAGCAATTCACTCCAATTAGCAATTCTCAATCCACAATCCACAATCGAAGTTCGAAGATCTTCGTGACCGTTGGTACCGACCAACATTTCGACCGAATGGTGAAAATCGTCGATCAGTGGGCAGCGAACAACCCAACTCATGAAATCTTCGCTCAAATAGGGGAAGCCGACTACCAGCCCACTCACCTCAAGTACTCCAAATTTCTAACTCCGCAAGAATTCATCGAACGCGTCAAATCGTCTTCGCTCATCGTCGCCCACGCAGGCATGGGAACCATCATAATTGCGTTAACGCATCAAAAACCAACTCTCGTTATGCCTAAACTCGCCAGCCTTG
>Ga0213862_10000480_pt1 | contig 16799 bp, 11 predicted proteins | sample PICome_7_FD_160092 | JGI IMG/M metagenome (GOLD analysis project Ga0213862, IMG submission 160092) | Coastal seawater microbial communities near Pivers Island, North Carolina, United States - PICO266 | ecosystem: Environmental > Aquatic > Marine > Coastal | place: USA: North Carolina... | reverse complement strand
TCATATTGTATAAAGCAATCTGATCAAAAGTCTTTTGAGTTATTTTTATTTTTGGAGATTTACACTCAACAAGAAGATTAATTGTTCCGTCATTATTGTAGACAACTATATCATAACGTTTAGTAAGATTATTAATTTTTAATGATTTCTCAATATTAAATAATAATTGAGGATAACCTCTTTCTTTAATTAAATATTTTACACAATTTTGTCTAACCCATTCTTCATCAGTCAATCGAATATATTTTTTTCGTATTTCATCAAAAATATAATCGTTATTGTCTTTTTTTTTAATTTTAAATGTATAATTTGGAAAGTTTAATTTTAACATAGTTCAAATTTCGTTTTTTTTATGAATTTAATCAAACAATTAGAAAATGATATTCTAAAACAAAATTTTTCACCTGTTTATTTGTTAATGGGAGAGGAAGAGTTTTACATTGATCATTTGACTAATTTAATTCTTAATAATGCAATCAGTGAACATGAAAAAGATTTTAATCTTTCCATACTTTATGGAAAAGATACTTCTATAAGTCATATAATATCTATTTCTAAACAATACCCTGTAATGGCTGAAAGAAAATTGGTTATTATTAAAGAAGCTCAAGAATTGTTAAAAAAAGATTCTGATGGAAATAATTTAGATGATTTGGTCAGTTATATTAGTAACCCGCTTTCAAGTACAATATTGATTCTTAATGTTAAGTATAAATCCATTGATAAGAGAAAATCTATATATAAAGCATTTTTAAAAAATGGTATTGTATTTGAAAGTAAAAAATTATATGAAAATCAAGTCCAAGATTGGATAATTGATTATTTATACAAGAAAAAAATCACTATAGATAAAAAATCAACTTTCTTACTTACAGAATTATTAGGCACAGAAATTAATAAAATTGCAAATGAATTAGATAAACTCATAGTTTTAAAATCATCTGAAAAGAAAATTAATGAAGATGATATAGAAAAATATGTTGGAATTTCTAAAGATTTTAATGTTTTTGAATTAAGAAAAGCAATCGGTCAAAGAGATTTAACAAGATGTATTAAAATAATTGATTATTTTTCAAAAAACCCTAAATCTAACCCAGCTGTTGTTGTAATTTCTTTAATTTTTGATTTTTTTTTAAAATTATTTATATATCATAGTATTTCTGATAAGTCAGATAGAAATATAGCTACTCAATTAAAGATTAACCCATATTTTGTACGAGACTATTCTAGTGCTGCTAAAAATTTTAGCATGAAAAATATTTCTAATAAGATAACAATTTTAAGAGATTATGATTTAAAATCAAAAGGACTTGGCTCAATTAATTCTAATAATTCTGATTTATTAAAAGAATTAGTAATAAAACTCCTACATTAATTTAGGAAATTTTTTAGGATTACTTTCACTGAGAACTGCATAAATACTTTCAAAGATATCCTCTTTGGATGGTTTTGAAAAATAATCACCATCTGTTCCATAAGCTGGCCTATGTTCTTTAGCGCATAAAATTTTTGGTTCACTATCAAGTATATTATATATATGTTGTTTAGAAATTAACTCACTTAATATATAAGCACTACTTCCTCCAGGAACATCTTCATCTATTATTAATAATCTATTAGTTTTTGAAAGACTATTATAAATTTCTTTATTCAAATCAAATGGAATTAAACTTTGAACATCAATTAACTCAACTGAAATATTAAATTTTTCTAAATCAATTATTATTTCTGAAATTAAGTTTAGAGTTGATCCATATGAAACTACAGTAATATCTTTACCTGGGTTTACTATATCGATTTTACCTATCTGAGTTCTTATTCTAGGGAGGTTATTCGGTTCTTTTTCTTTGATTCTATATGCATTTAAACATTCAATGATTAATGCTGGTTGATCTGATTCTAATAGAGTATTATAAAATCCTGCTGCAATTGTCATATTCCTTGGAACTAATATGTAAATCCCTCTTAGTAGATTAATAATACCACCAAGTGGCGAGCCCGAATGCCAAATTCCTTCTAATCTATGACCCCTTGTTCTAATAATTAGAGGAGCTTTTTGTTTACCCTTAGTTCTGTAATGGAGTGTAGCTAAATCATCACTTAAAATTTGGAGACCATAAAGTAAATAATCTAAATACTGTATCTCTGCTATAGGTCTTAGTCCACGTAGAGACAGTCCAATTCCTTGACCTATAATAGTAGCCTCTCTAATTCCAGTATCAGAAACTCTTATTTCTCCATATTTTTCTTGTAATCCTTCTAATCCTTGATTCACATCTCCTATTTTACCAGAGTCTTCACCAAAGATTAATACTTTATGGTTATTTTCTAACAATTGATTAAAATTATTTCTTAAAATAACTCTAGCATCAACTAAATTAGAGTTAGAATCGTATTCAGGTTTAACCTCTAAAATATTTAAAGGACTTAACTTAGATTTACTATAAAGATGGGAACTGTAATCATTAAAATTCCTTTTATTTTTATCTTCTATCCACTTAATTAAATCTTTTTTACTGTTATAATCAACTTTATTTAAGTTAAATAGGATCTTTCTTGCAACTGATATGACATCTTTTTTATTTGGTTCATTATTTGATTTTAATTCCGTAATTAAATCAATAATCGTCTTATTAAATAGACTGCTATTAATCTCACTAATTATTTTAAATAATTCACTTTTATCTCTATTGATTTCTAATAGAATTGATTTCCAAGCTTGATTTTTATCATTTTTAACTTGATTTTTGATTGATTTCTCAAGTTTATTTAACTCAATGTTAGTACTAATATTATTGTCAATTATCCATTTACGCATTTTTGAAATACAATCATAGTTTTCTTCCCAATTTAATCTATCAGAATCTTTATATCTTTCATGTGAACCAGATGTTGAATGTCCTAGTGGTTGAGTTAGTTCAGTTACATGAATAATTACTGGAACATGTTCTTTTCTACATAATATTTCAGCTTTTTCATAAACCTTTATAAGGTTTACGTAGTCCCAACCTTTAACATCGATTATTTCATAACCATTTTTATTATTTCTTTGAAATCCAGACAGAATTTCTGAAATATTTTCCTTGGTAGTATGATGTTTAGCATGAACTGATATTCCATATTCATCATCCCAAATACTAACAATCATTGGAACTTGTAAAACTCCGGCTGCATTAATAGTTTCAAAAAACATTCCTTCGCTTGTACTAGCATTACCAATTGTTCCCCATGCTATTTCATTTCCATTTTCGGAGAAGTTATTAGATTTAACTTTTTTATTATATCTATATATTTTTGAAGCTTGGGCTAATCCTAATAGTCTTGGCATTTGACTTGCAGTAGGAGAGATGTCTGAACTAGAATTTTTTTGTTTTGTTAAGTCTTTCCAATTATAATCATCATCTAAGCTATGAGTCATAAAATGCCCACCCATTTGTCGTCCAGCACTCATTGGGTCATGATTAAGATCTGTGTGTGCGTATAGGCCTGCAAAAAACTCTAATGATGTTAGTTTACCAATAGCCATCATAAAAGTTTGGTCTCTATAGTAACCAGATCTAAAGTCTCCATTTTTAAAAGATTTAGCCATTGCAAGCTGAGGGACCTCTTTTCCATCCCCAAAAATTCCAAATTTTGCTTTTCCGGTTAAAACTTCTCGTCTTCCAAGAATACTACATTGTCTACTTGTTAGGGCGATTTTATAATCATTAAGAACTTCAGCTATAAACCCTTCATAAGATAAAGATGAATTCAGATCTTTTTTGATTTTAGCCATTTAATTAAATTCTTATATTTTGCAAATGTAGTTAATCTATACCTTTTACACAATCCAAGATTTATAACTAATACCATTTTCTTCTAAATAACCCTAGGAGTACATCAGGTTCAAAAGTAAATAAAAACCTAATTTTTTCTTCATAATTTTTTTCTTTAAGTTCAAAACTATTTGTCGATTTAATTGGAAAATAAACTTCAAAATAGTTCTCAATTATATTAAACCTAATTCCAGTATCATAAACAAATCTTATTGATGTTTGATCTAAAGAGTTTAAAAAACCAATATCAGTATATAAAAGAAAGTTTTTCCAAATTGTTGAACTTATATTAATAGTTGTAATAAAGTTATTGCTAAATGGATTATCGATTTGTGATTTAAAACCTCCTTCAGCCATTATTATTTGTTGACTTAATATGCCACTACTTTCAGATCTTCCATAATAATAATAATCATACAAATAATCTGTAGGTCTATCAAGTGAATAATCAAAATAATTATTTTGATTATTCACTTTGTTACTTATAAAAAACCCAGAAAATAATCTCAAATTAAATTCCCTGTTCGTTTTAAACATTTTTTTTATTTGATAACTAAATGAAATTTTGGAGAATAAATTAGAATACTGATAATCTACATACCACTTATTTGAGTTTAATAATCCAGTCTTCATATTTGAATACTTAATATTAAATATTTCATATTCTGGAATAGATTCAATTAAACCATTATGAGATATTTTCAACGCTCTTAGCAATAGAGTGTTTAATTTATTTGATCTTAAGTCATTATTATCTCTAAAATTTAAGCTAATAAATGGAGAAAATATTTTAACTCTTGAATCATTGTTATAAGATCTAAGATTTGCATACAAACCATAGTTTAGTAAGAATAAGTTTTTTCTATAGTTTATTGATTTAAAAATATAAGCTGAACCAGAAATTTTTTTTGAATTTACAGCATATAACGGTTTAATTTTGTAGTTAAATTCTTTTTTAAAAATTGACTTATTATTAATTTGTGTGCCTAAAGTAAATCCATCATAAATATTTTTATAACTAAATATTGGGGTTATATAGATATGATTATATCTAGGATCTTCAACATCTTTACCTAATTTTAATTTAAATGGTTTATAATTAATTTTTTTATTTGATCTAAAATCTTGACTTGAATTATTAATAAGTGGGTGATTATTTTTTAACAATGATTCAAAATAATCCATTTTGTCAGTATTAAATAAATTAATTTGATTTTTAAAGTAATCTGAACTTGAGATAAATTTTTTAGAGAACGAGTTATTAATTAAAAACACTAATGATTCTTTACCAATATTTTCACTAATATTTTTAAAAATAAGCCCTGAGCTATACTTGCTGACTATTTCAGAATTGAATTTAAGTAATGAATCTTTTGGAATATCTAAATTTTGATAGTTATTTAAACGATACATATGTTTAATCCCTAATTTGTACTTATCATTATAACTAATTTTTGATGCATACAACTTCTTTAAACCTGGTAATTTAGATAAATTTCCTGCTAATTTTAAATTGGGATAATATTGTTCAACATATTTAATTAGAAAATAAATTTGAATCCCGTCTTTATACCAATAATCTTTTCTTGGGTTATTTTCTAAATTATTATTTAGAATTTTATTTAGCAATATTTTTAAAATATTTAGTTCATAAATAAATTCCTCTGGGTATATTTTGATAATTTTAGGTAAAAAACTTAAATCATATATTTTATTGCTCTTATAGTCAGATTCACTGATTATAAATTTATTTTTATCAAAATTTATATTTGAACTTAAAAAACTCATGACTTTCAAATCACTTTCTTTCTTTAGATCATTTTTTAAATCGAATTTTATATTCTTATTAATTAATAATTTAATGTCAGAATTTAAATCTGAAATATCGAAATGATTATTTTTATTTATATAAATCTTTGGATTATTTATATATTTTGAACTCCATTTGATTATTTTTTTAGAACCTTTATCAATTATTTCATTTTTTTTATCTAAATCTGAAAATATAGTGTAATTTTTAGGAACTTCTAATTTTAGTGATGATACTGTGAATTTCGAGTTTGGTATGTCATTTAAGTTTTTGTTATCATAATAAATCCAATTTTCTTTAAAAATTGCTGGAACTAACATCCAATACTGTAAGTTATATTCCTTAGTACTATTGAAGCCGTATCCTGTAAATCTATCACTGGGAATTTTTATACTATAATTAAGATGTAATGTGTCATTACCATTATTAATTACTCCGATTACATCATCAAAGTTTATTTCTCTAAAGTATTTTAGTTTTTCACCCTTTGAACTTGATATTTTTTTTATTCTAGTTGAACCTCTTTTTTCTTGTTTAGCAAAATAAAAAGATTTTGAGTATTCTTCTATGAACCTTTTACCTAGCTCACTTTCATTAGATTTAAAACTATTATTCCAATCTATTAGATATACAGTATCTAATTTCTTTTCGTATTTCAAAATAATCTGTTGAGATATATTTAAAGTATTATTAATGGTATCTAAATCTGCACTAATACTAATTTCATGTTGACTGTAAGAGCAAACAGATAATAGATTTATAATTAAAATAATTAATTTTTTCAACAGAACTGAATTTAAAAGTTAGGACTGAGTCCGTAACTTTTATGAAAGTCTTCAAGAATATTGATAACTTCTTCTTTTTTGTCTACTATATGAATAAGATCTAGATCTTTTTTACTGATATTTTTAGATTTTTTCAAAAGAATATCTTTGACCCAAGCAATTAATCCACTCCAAAATTCAGTTCCTACCAATATGATTGGAAACTTTTCAATTTTATGAGTTTGTATTAAAGTAATTGCTTCAAATAATTCATCTAGTGTACCAAATCCACCTGGCATAACTACAAATCCTTGAGAATATTTCATAAATACGACCTTTCTTACAAAGAAATAATCAAAATCAATTTTTTTATCACTATCAATGTAAGTATTATCAAATTGTTCAAAAGGTAAATCTATACATAATCCAACCGAATTACCTTCACCTTCTTTTGCACCTTTATTGGCAGCTTCCATTATTCCTGGACCACCTCCAGTTATAACTCCGTAACCAGATTTTACAATACTTTTTGCAATATCAATAGATAGCTTATAATATTTATCTTCATTTTTAGTTCTAGCAGAACCGAATATTGATACACATGGGCCAATTTGACTCATTTTTTCAAAACCATTTACAAATTCTCCCATGATTTTAAAAATTGCCCACGAATCATTTGTTTTAATTTCATTCCATCCTTTGGGGTTAATTCTTGACATAATCTTATTTTTAATTTAATTCTTTTTTTAAAAATTTACCTGTATAGCTTTTTTTACAACTAATTATTTCTTCTGGTGTCCCTTCAAATATTATTTTTCCTCCTTTTTTTCCTCCTTCAGGACCAATATCAATAATGTGATCAACCATCTTTATAACATCTAAATTATGTTCGATAATTAAAACAGTATTCCCTTTATCAACTAATTTATTTAGTACTATCATTAATACTCTAATATCCTCAAAATGTAATCCAGTTGTTGGTTCATCTAATATATAAAAAGTATTACCAGTATCAATTTTAGATAACTCGGTAGCTAATTTTATTCTTTGAGCTTCTCCACCAGAGAGGGTTGTACTTTGTTGTCCAAGAGAAATATATCCTAGTCCAACATCTTGGATTGTTTTCACCTTTTTATATATTTTAGGAATGTGTTCGAAAAAAACAACTGATTCATTTATAGTCATATTTAAAATATCACTTATTGATTTTCCTTTATATCTAATATCTAATGTTTCACGATTAAATCTTTTGCCAAGACAAACTTCGCATTGAACAAACACATCTGGCAAAAAGTTCATTTCTATTAATTTTAAACCACCACCTCTACAGTTTTCACATCTTCCTCCAACTACATTAAAACTAAACCTTCCTGGTTTATAACCTCTAATTAATGATTCAGGCACTTTGGAAAATAAATTTCTAATTTCTGAAAATAAACCTGTATACGTAGCAGGATTACTTCTAGGAGTTCTACCTATTGGAGATTGATTAATATCAATAACTTTATCAATATATTCCAAACCTTTGATTGATTTATAAGGTAATGTTTCTTTAAAACCATTGTAGTAAAAATTATTCATAATGGGGTAAAGAGTCTCATTTATTAAGGTAGATTTTCCACTGCCAGAAACACCTGTAACACCAATCATTTTATTTAAAGGAATTTTAAGATTTACATTTTTTAAATTATTACCACTACATCCACTTAAGATTATTTCTTTTAAATTACCTTTCCTTCTTGTTTTAGGTTTAATTATTTGTCTTAAATTGTTAAGATAATCGGCTGTTAAGGATTTACTTTGTAAAATCTTTTTAAAATCCCCTTGAGAAATAATTTCCCCGCCATGCTTTCCCGCTTTTGGTCCAATATCAATAATATGATCTGCACTAATCATCATATCTTTATCATGTTCAACAACTATAATTGAGTTTCCTATATCTCTTAGTGATTCTAAAGATTTAATTAATTTTTCATTATCTCTTTGATGAAGTCCAATGCTTGGTTCATCTAGTATATAGAGTACTCCAACAAGTTGAGATCCAATTTGGGTAGCTAACCTAATTCTCTGACTTTCACCTCCAGAGAGACTTTTTGCACTTCTATCTAAGGTTAAATAATCAAGACCAACATTCAGTAAAAATTGAAGTCTATTTTTTATTTCTTTACAAATATCCTCTGAAATAATTTTTTGCTCTTTACTAAGGTGCTTTTCTAAATCATTAAACCAAATATAAAGATCTGATACATCCATTTTTACTAAATCATCAATATTTTTATTATGAATTTTAAAATAAAGAGATTCTCTTTTTAGTTTTTTTCCATCACAATTATTACAAAGCTTTGAATTCATATAGTTTTTAGCCCATCTTTTAATTGATGTGGAATCTGCATTACTATATTGATATTTTATAAAATTAACTATACCTTCAAAGTCAATCAGATAATTTCGTTTTACTCCTAGAGTTTTACTTTCTACATTAAATTCTTCTTTGCCACCATATAAAATTACATCAATTGCTTTTTGAGGTATTTTTTTGATAGGGTCCTTTAAACTAAATTTATATTTTTTCGCAATTACCTCTATTTGTTTGTAAATCCATGTACCTTTTTTATTTTCTAAAACTGAAATGCCACCATTATCAATGGATTTATCTCTATCAGTAATTATTTTATCAATATTAACTTCTTTATTATAGCCTATTCCGTTACAAACACTACATGCACCTTTTGGAGAATTGAATGAGAAATTATTTGGTTCAGGAATTTGATAAGATATTCCAGTTTGCTCACACATTAAATTTTTACTAAAATATCTAAATGAATTATCTTCAATATTTACAATCATTATTGTATCATTCCCGTGATACATTGCTGTATTAATACTCTCAAAAAGCCTTTTGTTATTATTATTGTTATTATTTAATTTAAGTTTATCAATGACAATCTCTATATCATGAATTTTGTATCTATCAAGCTTTAACCCTTTTACTAAATCAGTAATTTCTCCGTCAATTCTTACTTGGGTAAAACCCTGTTTAGTTATCTGTTCAAATAGCTCTCTGTAATGACCTTTTCTAGATTTTATTATAGGAGCTAAAAGAAGAATTTTCTTATCTAAGTAATTATCAATAATTAATTCAATTATTTGATCATTTGTATAACTTACCATTTTGCTATTTGTATTATAGCTGTAAGCATCGCTAGCTCTTGCAAACATCAGTCTTAAGAAATCATAGATTTCCGTTATTGTTCCGACTGTAGATCTAGGAGATTTATTTGTAGATTTTTGTTCAATTGCAATAACAGGGGAGAGGCCTTCGATTTTATCTACATCCGGCCTTTCTATATTTCCTAAGAATTGTCTAGCGTAAGAAGAAAAAGTTTCAACATATCTTCTTTGTCCTTCAGCATAAATAGTATCAAAAGCTAATGATGATTTTCCACTTCCAGAAAGACCTGTTATTACAACAAGTTTATTTCTTGGAATTATAACATCAATATTTTTGAGGTTATGGGATTTTGCACCTTTTATTTCAATTCTTTCCTCCATTTCTTTCATTGTTCAAATGTACAGTTTTTAAGATCTAATTATACATACAAATCTTAAAATCCAACTGCAGTATCATCTCCTCTTTTATCAGCTCCGCCTTCAATTCTACCATCATCCAAAATCAAAATCCCTTCAACTTTTGATGTTATTCTAGCATCATCAGTATATACTGGATATTGTGCTTTTTTTAATTCCTCTAAAAGATTATTGCTAAAGCCAGTTGTTTCAAATAATATTACATCGGGAAGCCATTGATGATGAAATCTAGGTGCGTCTACTGCCTGTTGCATTGTCATATTAAATTCATGCACATTTAGTATTGTTTGAAGTACTGAAGTTATTATTGTTGACCCACCTGGTGTTCCCAGGACCATATATAACTCATTATTCTTTTCAACTATAGTAGGAGTCATAGAGCTAAGCATTCTCTTTTCTGGTTGAATATTATTAATTTCAGCGCCCACTAAACCAAACATATTTGGCACGCCTGGTTTGCTACTGAAATCATCCATCTCATTATTTAAGAAAAAACCTAAATCATCTGAGTATAATTTAGATCCATAAGCTCCATTTAATGTTGTTGTTGCAGAAACTGAATTTCCGAATTGATCTACAATTGAATAATGTGTTGTCTCATTGCTTTCAATAATATCTATTTCACCATAACCAATATCACTGGACTTTGTAGGTTTGTCAAATGAAAAATTTTCCATTCTTTTATTTAAATATTCATTTGAGGTAATTTCTTTGTATGGGATATAATTAAAATCAGGGTCTCCTAAATAATAACTTCTATCAGCATAAGCTCTTCTTTCAGCTTCTGTAAGAATTTTAATATAATCTAATGTATTATGACCATATTTCTTTAGATCAAATGGATTTATCATTTTCATTATTTGTTCCAAGCATATACCACCACTAGATGGAGGAGACATTGAAATAATTTTTAAATCATCATATTCAAAAACTATAGGATCTCTCCATACTGGCTTATAAATTTCTAAATCTTTAAGAGTAATTATACCTCCATTATCTTGTACAAATTTAACTAGTTTTTTAGCAGTTTCACCTTTGTAAAATTCATCTTTACCATTATTTAATATTCTTTTTAATGTATTGGCTAATGCATTGTATTTTATGGTATCATTTTCTTTCCATTTATTTTTCCAAAGTTTAGACTTTTCATATTCTTTATACTTTGTTCCATCCCAAAACTTATTAGTATTATTTATTTCTGCATAATAAGTTTCAAGTTTTATTTCTTGTTTTTTTGTGACTTTAACCCCTTTAAGAGCTAAATCTATAACTGGACTAAAGATTTCCTCTAAAGGAAGTGTGCCAAATCTTTCATGTACTTCAAAAATACCTGCAATTGTCCCTGGAACTCCAACAGCTAATCCACCTATTGTGCTTAAATCTTTAATAACGTTATTATCTTTATCCAAATACATATTAGTTGTAGCATTTAAAGGAGCTTTTTCTCTATAATCTAAAGCTCCTATTTCACCTTTATTATTTCTATATACCATAAACCCACCGCCACCAATATTTCCAGCATAGGGGTAGGCGACGGCTAATGCTAGCTCTGTAGCTACCATTGCATCGAATGCATTACCTCCATTTTTAAGTATATCTATTCCAATTTTTGAGGCTTCTTCTCTTGCAGATACTACCATAGCATTATTACTTATCAATCCTCTATTATTAGGATTTTGGCTACAGCTTATAACTAAAAAAAGTAAAATGATTTTATAATACATGTTTTGGCTAATTTTCTCCTAAATTAATTATTCAAAATTAGAATTGAAACATTGATGTATTATATTTGTAAAAAAATATAAATGACATTAATTAAATCAATTTCAGGAATTAGAGGAACTATAGGAGGAGTTGTTGGATATAATTTAACACCAATTGATGTGGTTAAATTTACTTCAGCTTATGGAGTTTGGATAAAAAAGCAAAACTCAACTAATTCTATAGTTGTAGGAAGAGATGCTAGGATATCTGGAAGCATAGTTCAAAATCTTGTGATGAATACCTTAATAGCTCTAGGTTTTGATGTTATTGATATTGATTTATCAACAACTCCTACTGTAGAAGTTGCAGTACCTTTAGAAAATGCAGCAGGAGGTATTATTATAACTGCAAGTCATAACCCCAAACAATGGAATGCATTAAAATTGCTTAACAATAAAGGTGAGTTTTTAAACGCTTCAGATGGTGAGAATATTCTTGAAATTGCCGATAACTCACAATTTAATTTCAGTGATATCGATTCCTTAGGAAAAATTATTAAAATTGAAAATTATATTGATAAACATATAGATGAGGTTTTAAAATTAGAAATTATTGATGTAGAAAAAATCAAAAAATCAAATTTCAAAATTGTAGTTGATGCTGTAAATTCTACTGGCGGAATAGCAGTTCCTAAATTACTAAAACGTCTAAATGTTGATGTTATTGAACTTTATTGTGAACCAAACGGTATTTTTCCTCATAATCCGGAACCTTTAAAAGAGAACTTAAGAGATCTATCAGATTTAGTAATTAAAACAAAATCTGATTTAGGAATCGTTGTTGATCCTGATGTAGATAGATTAGCTTTTGTATGTGAAGATGGTAGCGTTTTTGGCGAAGAATATACATTAGTTGCTTGTGCAGATTTTGTGCTTTCTAAAACTCCTGGATCAACTGTAAGTAACTTAAGTTCAACTAGAGCTTTAAAAGATATAACTGAAAAACATAAATGCTCATATCAGGCAAGTGCTGTTGGTGAAGTTAATGTAGTTGAGATGATGAAAAAGAATAATGCTGTTATTGGTGGAGAAGGTAATGGTGGTGTTATCTATCCTGATGCTCATTACGGGAGAGATTCATTAGTTGGCATTGTATTATTTTTAAATTTACTTGCTGAAAAAAAAGTTTCTTTACTGGAATTAAAATCTTTTTATCCACAATATTTTATGAGTAAAAATAAACTCCAATTACTGGATAATGTAAGTTTTGAAAAGATCAAAGATTACCTATGTGGCTATTATAAAAATGAATCAATTGATTTAGTAGATGGTTTAAAGATTGATTTCAAGGATTCTTGGGTACAACTAAGAACTAGCAATACAGAACCAATTATCAGAGTATACAGTGAATCTAAAAGTCAATCTATGGCAGATGATCTATCTAGTAAAGTAATTAGCCTTATTAAGAGTAAATTTTACTAAACTTAAAGAGGAGCTTTATCTTTGTGTTTCCATCTTTTATGAGTCCAGGTATAATATTCAGGGGCATCAATAATTTGTTTTTCAACCTTTTTTATAAATAAATCTGAGATTTCAAAATTTTTATATTCTTTGGGGGTAGTAGTTATTTTTTCAAACGTAGTCAAATAGTTACCTCTACTAATTTTCTCGACTTTTAAAAACGCAATAGCTAAATTATATTTTTTAGCAAGCATCTCTGCACCAGTATGAATTGGAACTTTTATATTCATGAATTTACCCCAATGAAAAGCACGTTTTAACTTAGGGGTCTGATCTGAAGCAAAACCATACAGACATAAATTATTTTTTTTTGAATTTTTAGAAATAGTTGGGATAGCTTCTTTAGTGCTAACTAAAAAACCATTAAACTTACTTCTTGATTTTTTAATAATTTTATCAAAATAAGGATTTGTCAATCTTTTGTAAATTCCATAAATATCATAATTAACAAATCTGTCAATTATAAAAATCCATTCCCAGCTAGCATAATGACCACACATAAGAACTAAGTCTTGTCCAGTTTTTTCTAATTCTTGTAAAACTTCAATATTTTTAAATTTGAATCGTGTTTTTACTTCTTTCTCAGACATATTACTAAACTTTATAGATTCCAAAATAACATCAGTAAGGTTTTTATAAGTCTTAATTTCAAGATTAACAATATCATCTTTTGTTTTTTCTGGAAACACTAAATTTAAGTTATATCTAACTGTTTTTCTTCGATATCTAATTAAGTAGTAAAATACATAGAACATTAAATCAGATAACTTATATAGAAGAAAAAAGTTTAATCTAGACACCATCCAGAATAGAGGGTATAATAGTATAAATGAAATTAAATGTCCAATTTTAGTTAACATGAGGCAAATATAAATATATATTCTATTAATTTATTTATTATTCATTTTTAAGAACATAGTTGAATTTGCTTACTTTTGCTAAAAAAAAATATCCGTTTGGTTAAAAATGACACAATAATCGCATTAGCTACTCCTCCTGGGACAGGAGCTATAGCGATTATAAGGTTATCAGGAAATGATTCAATAAAGATATCAAATAGCTTATTCAATTCTTTAAATGGAAAACAACTAATTATTCAAGATACTCACACTATTAATTTAGGGTATATAGTAGATGGTAACACTGTCCTAGATAAGGTTTTAGTTTCTATTTTTAAAGCACCAAGATCTTATACAGGAGAAAATATTGTTGAAATTTCATGTCATGGAAGTGTATATATTCAGCAAAAAATAATGGATTTATTTACAAGAAATAAATGTAGAATTGCAGATCCTGGAGAATTCACTCTGAGGGCATTTTTAAATGGCAAGATGGATCTGAGTCAAGCAGAATCCGTTGCTGATTTAATCTCTAGTAATAGTGAAGCTTCTCATAAAATTGCTATAGATCATATGCGAGGTGGTTTTAGCAATGATATTAGAGAACTTAGAGAAAAGTTATTAAATTTTGCATCTCTCATTGAACTTGAACTAGATTTTTCTGAAGAAGATGTTGAGTTTGCTAATATGAGAGAATTTGAAAAATTAGTATTAAAAATAATTGATACTCTAAAAAATTTAATTGATTCTTTTTCTTTAGGAAATGTATTAAAAGAAGGAATTCCTATTTCTATTGTTGGTGAACCCAATACAGGTAAATCCACTCTATTAAATTCTATTTTAAATGAAGATAAAGCAATAGTTAGCGATATAGCAGGAACTACTAGAGATTCAATAGAAGATGAAACTGTGATCAATGGAATTAATTTTAGATTTATAGATACGGCTGGAATTAGGGATACAGACGATAAAATTGAATCTATAGGAATCAAAAAAACTTTTGAAAATATTCAAAAGTCTAAAATTGTTTTATTTGTTTTAGATTCTTCACAGATTAATTCTAATAATATTGATTTAAAATTAAATCAACTCAAGGATATTATTGATAAATATCCAAATAAGCATTTATTAATACTAATCAATAAAATTGATTTAAAGAATCCTTCAGAGTTATTAGATAGGCTCTCTGATTTTGATACTATATCAATTAGTGCAAAAGAAAGGTTAAATATTAATATGGTTAAGGACAAACTATCTTCCTATATTAAATTAGGTCAGATTAATAATTCTAGTTCAGTAGTGACTAATTCAAGACATTATAGTATTTTGAATAATGCTTTAAATGAAATTCAAAATGTTTATGAAGGTCTTCAAAATGGAGTTTCTACAGATTTATTGGCAGTTGACGTTAGACAAGCTCTTTATTATTTTGGGGAGTTAACAGGTGAAATAACTAATGATGAATTGTTAGGCAATATATTCTCTAAGTTTTGTATTGGAAAATAATATAACTAATTGATTATCAATAATTTATATCTTATTTTCATTCTTCTTATTTACATTGTCAGCTATCAGGTGTTTAGTATTCTTAATCTCATCTTCAGTCAAACCTATCTCATCATCTTTATAAATTATGCCCAGCATAGCTATCTGTTAGCAATAACAAATACAAAAATTAAAATAAACACAACTATAAAAATTAGCATTCCAAACAAGATGTTTTGGTCAATTTCTTTTTCTTTTTCCGCCGCATACTCCACTTGTCTTTCAAAATATTTGCCATACCTCTCTAAATCTTTTTGGGTAATTGGTTTTGACAAGTTCAAATGAATTTGTGAGCCATTATCTTCTTTCCTTTTTTTGGTTTTAGGTGAAGTTTTATAACAATATTGTTTTAACATCCTAGTTGCAGATTCACTACCTAAAAGTTTAGCTTTTCCCCATTCAACACAAGCACCATTTTTATCTTTTAGTTGTGCTTTACACATTCCTTTCAATAAATATGAATTAGCATATTTAGGTTGAATTTCAATTGCTTTATTTAAATCAACAATAGCTTCTTTGTAATTTGAAGATTCATATTTTGCTTGTGCACTCGTAAATGCTTTTGGAAATTCTGCGTTTGGGTCTTTTTCGTCAAATGATAAATGTTCCATTTTACTAATATAAGTATTTATGAGTAAATTATTAATCTAACCCCTCTAAATATGATTATGTTCTTGTATAGAACTGAACCGAACATATAAAGCGACAAAATGCGACACTATAAAAGGGAAGGGGATAACAACAACAAATAAAGTGTACAAAAGTGGACACACTAAAAACATTAATTAATTAATTAATTAATTAATGTTTTATTAATTTAGAAATATGTTTGATGAAATAACATCAGAAAGGTTACAGTATTATGTATATGCTTTGGTTAACCCTAAAACTAATACTCCATTCTATATTGGTAAGGGTAATGGAAATAGGGTTTTTATGCATAAAGAGGATGCCTTAAAGGGTGATGAGAAAACTCTAAAACTTGACACTATTAGAGATTTAAAGAGTCAGGGTTTTACAGTGAATCATATTATAATCAGGCACGGCTTAACTGAAAAAGAATCTTTTGAAGTTGAGGCATCATTGATTGACTTTGGAAATTACTTTGGATTTAATTTGTCTAACATAGTTCAGGGGCAACATTCAGAGAATAAAGGTTTAATGACATCTGATGAAATAATAAGATTATATAATGCAAAACCTTTGTATAAAAT
>Ga0213862_10000479_pt1 | contig 16849 bp, 15 predicted proteins | sample PICome_7_FD_160092 | JGI IMG/M metagenome (GOLD analysis project Ga0213862, IMG submission 160092) | Coastal seawater microbial communities near Pivers Island, North Carolina, United States - PICO266 | ecosystem: Environmental > Aquatic > Marine > Coastal | place: USA: North Carolina... | reverse complement strand
AATAAAAAAACTATTGATGCTAACGCTATTTTAAAAGCAGAATATATAAGTGATAAATATCAATTAAATTGTTTTGCTGATGATACTGGTCTAGAAGTTGAGTCTTTAAACGGATTACCAGGTGTAAAATCTAAGAGATTTACTGGTGAAAATTCTAATTCTGAAAAAAACATGGATAAACTATTAAGTTTATTAAGAACTAAATCTAATAGAAAAGCAAGATTTAAAACCGTAATTGCATTAATTTATAATAAAAAACTTACTTTATTTACTGGCACATGTGATGGTTTTATAACATTAGAAAAAAGAGGTAACAAAGGATTTGGATATGATCCAATCTTTCTACCTAACGGATTTGACATAACATTTGCTGAAATGAATTTAAAACAAAAAAATTCAATAAGTCATAGAGCTAAAGCTATGAATCAATTAGTAAATTACCTATCCAAAAAATAATATCCATTAATTAACACTATATTTGCAGCTTTAAATCCTTAATCATTAAGGTGGTGTTAAATGAGGCCATGGTTTAAGTATGTCGTTTACTACTTCATTGACACAATGTAAAATGAATACTTAAATAAAATCTATGAGTGATTTTAAAAATATTGGTTTAGATGAAAACATCTTATTAGCAATAGAGAAAATGGGGTTCAAAACCCCTAGTGAAGTTCAAAGCAAAACAATTCCAATTCTACTAAGAGATGAAACTGATCTTGTAGCTTTAGCACAAACTGGTACAGGCAAAACTGCTGCTTTTGGATTTCCTATGCTTCAAAAAATTGATATTAAAAGCAGAACAACACAAGGACTAATTCTTTCTCCAACTAGAGAACTTTGTTTACAAATAACGAATGAATTAAAATCTTATGGAGAATATTACAAAGGATTAAACATAACAGCTATTTATGGAGGAGCCAGTATAATAGATCAAGCTAAATCTGTCAAGAGAGGTTCTCAAATTATTGTTGCCACACCTGGAAGAATGAAAGATATGATTAATAGAAAATTAGTTGATATCTCAAAGATTCAATATAGTGTTTTAGATGAAGCAGATGAAATGCTCAATATGGGTTTTTATGAAGATATAACTGAAATACTATCCTATACTCCTTCAAATAAAAACACTTGGTTATTTTCAGCCACTATGCCTAAAGAAGTTTCAAATATTGCTAAGAAATTCATGCATAATCCAATTGAGGTTACTGTAGGGACTAAAAATGTTGGTAGTGATCAAGTGTCTCACGAATATTATTTAGTTAGTTCAAGAGACAGATATGCTGCATTAAAAAGATTAGTAGATGTAAATCCAGAAATATTTTCAGTAATTTTTTGCAGAACAAAAAGAGATACACAAAAAGTTGCAGAAAAATTAATTGAGGATGGTTATAATGCTGGTGCATTACATGGAGATTTAAGTCAAAATCAAAGAGATCTTGTTATGAAGTCTTTTAGAAATAAACAAATTCAATTTTTGGTAGCAACAGATGTAGCAGCTAGAGGAATTGATGTTGACAATATAACTCATGTTATAAATTATCAACTTCCCGATGAGATTGAAACTTATACCCATAGAAGCGGAAGAACAGGTAGGGCTGGCAAGACAGGTAAATCATTAGTAATAGTTACAAAAAGTGATTTAAGAAAAATCGGAAATATTCAGAAAAAAATTAAAAAAGAATTTATTAAGAAAGAAATTCCTGCAAGCGAAGAAATTTGTAAAGTACAATTATTTACATTAGCTAATAAAGTTAATAAAACAGAAATAAATCATAACATTGACGAGTATTTTGACGATATAAATAGTCTTTTCAAAAAAACTAAAAAAGCTGATTTAATAAAAAAATTCTTCTCTGTCGAGTTTAATCGTTTTTTTGATTATTATCAAAAATCAAAAGATATTAACTTAAGCTCTAAAAATACTAATTATAGTGATTTTGAAAACTCAGATAGTTCATCAACAAGATACTTTATTAACATCGGTAAAAAAGACGGATATGATTGGATGAATCTTAAAGATTTTTTGAAAAAAGTATTAGAGCTAGGTAAAGATGATATTTTTAAAGTGGATGTGAAAGACAGCTTTTCTTTTTTTAACACAGAAGAAATTCATAAAGAAAAGGTTCTATCATTCTTTACAGATTTTAAACAAAATGGTAGATTTGTAAATGTTGAAATATCACAGGACATTAATCGAAATCGTGGAAATGGAAGAAGAAGAAAGTCTAGACGAGGTGACAGAAGATCTAGCGGGATTAATAAAACTAAAAATCAGAAAAACTTTAAATCAAGTTCTAGGAGATCAAATTCAAACGATTCTCGAAATAAAGAATCTAGATCTAGAAGATCAAAATCTTTTAATTCAGACAGCTACTCCAGACCTAGAAAAAACAGAAGAAAATAGATTGTTAATTCTTAGTTAACTTTGGTGTTAATATTTTAAATAATGGGTTAGTTTATTATATTTAATTATTAAAATTTATATGACAAAAAAATATTTAATCTTAATAATTTTATTATCATCTTCACTATTTACTTTCTCTCAAGAAATATCAACTGTGAAAGGATCAATTATAAATGCAAATAACAATACTCCTTTAGAGAATGTGAATATTGTTAATTTAACACAAGTAATAGGCACATCGACAAATAAAATGGGAGAATTTTCTATTAATGTAAAAGCTAATGATACGCTTCACTTTTCTTACTTAGGATTTAAATCACTTAAAATAAAAGTTACAAATGATTGGATAAAATTTGGATCTGCAACAACTATTGAACTTACAGAATTAGCTTTAGAATTAGATGAGGTGGTAGTAAGTCAACTAAAATTAACTGGATATCTGGAAGTAGACATCAAGCAAGTTCCTGTAAATAATAACTTTAGATATAGTATTTCAGGGTTACCTAACGTTGGGTATGAATCTGCTGCTAGACCATCAAGTGCTGTTACGCAAGCATTAAATGCAATATTTAATCCACTCGATTTCTTACATAAAGTATTTGGAAAAGAACCAAATCAACTTCGAAAACTACGAAAAATGAAACAAGATGATCAAATAAGAGACATTTTATCAAATAGATTTGATAGAGAAATGTTAATGGTCTTACTGCAATTAGAAAAAGCAGATTTAGAACTCCTAATTAGTGAATGTAATTATTCTGAAGACTTTATAAGAAAAGCAAATGACTTACAATTACTTGATGCTATTAGTGAATGTTACGAAGAATACAAGATCCTTAACAAAACTGTTAAATACTAATTATTCGCTAATTTTAGTTCTTGATAAAACTTAGCATATACAACATGTTGATATGGTATTAACCACAAAAAACCTATCCCAAAGGTTAGTAAACATAATAATCCAAGACCAAATAATCTCAATCCTATTTTAAAAAATTTCCATTTGTAGCCTTTCATCATATTCTTACTTTTAATTACAGCTTCATAAGGGTCCAATGATGGATTTTCTGCTAAAATAAACCAGGTCTGAGAAAGGGCTAACGCAACTATTATTCCTGGGATGATGAATAAAATAAATCCTATAAAAGTAAAAACCAAAACTAACAAGTATGCTAAGATTGAATTACCTAATTTATTATTAAAACTAAAGAATATATCATCAGTCTCAGCATTATGACCTCTTACTATATTTAGCGCAAAGAAGGATGAACCTACAGAAAATGGGCCTGCAATCAAAATTCCGACTATCTGCCCAACAAATGGTAAAAATGATGCAGCCATAGATATTAAAAATAAAATAACAAAGGTACCAATAGCAAGTGGCCATTTTCCCTTAAGCAATAGTCTTGCTTCAGTTATTATTTGAGAATTTTCTAACATATTTTTTTTAAATGTACATTTATTAATAACCTAATCCAAGATTAAAAACAATTATCTATATTTGTAAATTGATTTTAATCAACAAGATATGTCAACTTTTTCTTTAAATGCTATTTCTCCTATTGATGGAAGATATCAAAATAAGGTTTATGAATTGTCTAAGTATTTTTCTGAGCACGGATTGATTAAAAATAGAGTTTTAGTAGAGGTAGAATATTTTATTTCTCTCTGTGAAATTCCTTTACCACAACTAAAAGGAATTGATAAAACCAATTTTTCTAAATTAAGAAATATTTATAAAAATTTTTCTAACGAAGATTCTCTAAGTATTAAGGAAATTGAAAAAATTACTAATCATGATGTCAAAGCTGTTGAGTATTTTTTAAAAGATAAATTTAAAAAATTAAAATTATCTAAATACAAAGAGTTTATTCACTTTGGACTAACTTCTCAAGATATAAATAATACAGCTATTCCTCTTAGCTTAAAAGATGCTATTGAAAATGTTTACTTAAAAGATTTAAGCTTATTAAAAGATAAACTAAAAGAATTAAACAATAAGTGGATTAATATCCCCATGCTTGCTAGAACTCATGGACAAGCAGCTTCGCCTACTAAATTAGGGAAAGAAATAAAAGTATTTACTACAAGATTAGAGAATCAATTAGATTTATTAAAGACCATACCAAATTCAACCAAATTTGGTGGAGCTACTGGAAACTTTAACGCTCATCATTTAGCATATCCTGAAATTAATTGGGTTGATTTCGGAAAAGAATTTACAGAAAAAAGACTAAGACTTAATTATTCATTTCCTACAACTCAAATTGAACACTACGATAATATGGCTGCCATATTTGATAATTTAAGTAGAATAAATACTATAATTATTGATTTAAATAGAGACTTTTGGACCTATATTTCAATGGATTATTTTAAGCAAAAAATAAAAAAAGGTGAAATTGGCAGTTCCGCAATGCCACACAAGGTAAACCCTATTGATTTTGAAAATAGCGAGGGTAATTTAGGTATTGCAAATGCTATATTTAACCATCTTTCAAAAAAATTACCAATTTCAAGACTTCAAAGAGATTTAACTGATAGTACAGTCCTAAGAAATATCGGTGTTCCAATAGCTCACTCTATAATTGCATTTAAGGCAACTTTAAAAGGGTTAAATAAGTTAATACTAAATGAAGATAAATTAAATTTAGATTTAAATGATAACTGGGCCGTTGTAGCTGAGGCAATTCAAACTATTTTAAGAAGAGAGAATTACCCTAATCCATATGAATCACTAAAAAACTTAACAAGAACTAATAATAAAATTGATAAAGAATCCATATGTGAATTCATTGATACATTAGAAATTAAAGAAGCTGTTAAAAGTGAGTTAAAATCTATATCACCACAGAACTATACAGGAATTTAATTTATTTTTTTTAAAAAATTAGCTCCTGGTACATTTAATTCCGTTGCTAGAGCTACTATTTTTTCTAAGTCAATCTCTCCTAATATTTGTAAATATATAGTATTTGTTGAGTTTATATTTGTAACTAACATTGATATTTCTTCTATTAACAAATTTTCATTTTCGTCAATATATATGTCTATATAATAGTCTTCGTCTTGAAATTCAATTAACTGATCAAGATTTGAATTTAAAATATAATTGTTAAAATAATCTTCAATTAAAAGTGATGCACTCTTGACTTTAGTAGAATATGCGCTTATAGTTTTTAACTTTTCAAGCTGATCTGTTGTACTTTGGATATTATTATCTGAAAATGATATATTTAATTCTGAAATAAGCTTAAACACATTAGATCTAATTTCAAATTTATCAATGTCTTGATTTGATTCAATTGATGAATTTGTCTGACTAAACACATTAATACTTAAAAAAGTAAAAATAATTATATAACATAATTTCATTTAATAAAATTAATTAAAAAAAATAATTATGTTGATATTTGTATTAAATTTAACGTCTCATGAAAAATTTAAACAATCGAGTACTTTTAATAACTCTATTTCTTGTGATAGCTGCTTTATTAAGATTAATACCTCATCCACCAAATTTTGTTCCTATTACTGCAATAGCAATTTTTTCGGGTGCTAAATTTACTAATATTAAATATGCATTATCAATACCTTTAATAATAATGCTAATCTCTGACATATTCATTGGGTTTTATTCCATTTCATTATTTGTCTATTTGGCTTTTATAATTATTACTATCTATAATTTTTTGAGAAAAAAATATACTATTATTAATGTATTTGCTTCTAGCTTACTATTTTTTATGATATCAAACTTAGGAGTCTGGATTTTAGGTGGATATGGCTATACTTTTGAGGGATTATTACTTTGCTACACTATGGCAATACCATTTTTCGTAAATGCAATTGCTGCAGATATGTTCTATTCTACAATACTCTTTTTTGGCTTTAAAAAAGCTGAAAAAAGATTAATATCTGTTACAAAAAATTAATCTTCTAATAAAGGCTTCTCTAAGTCATTATTTTCAAATTCTAAAGAAGAATTACCTGAGGAAATTTTAAGTATATCTTTATCAATTTTTTTAAATTCTTTAGAACTATTATTATAATGATTTACTACGGTTCCAATAGTATTACCTAATTTTTCATGAAATGATTTGTAGGAATTCAGGTGATTAGATAATTTATCAACATTTTTTAAGATATCTTGAATAGATTCTTCAACTTTTAGATTATGTAGAGCTTTAACAGTTATTTGTAACATAGGAAATAAACTCATTGGAGACACTATCATGACTTTTTTAGAATATGCATAAGAAACAAGATCTTTTGAATTAATTTGAAGTGTACCAACTCTACTGTTTAATAAATCTTGGTATAAACCATCAGCTGGAATAAACATATATGCATAATCTGTAGTTTTTTCATTAGGTCTTATATATTTAGATGTTTCATCAATTCTGTTTTTTATATCAGATTTGAACTTTTTTTCTAATAATTCTATTTCAGATTTATCAGAACTTTCAATCATTTTATTATAATTATCTAAAGAAAATTTTGCATCAACAGGAATAATATAATCACCAACTTTAACAATCGCATCGACTGCTTCACCATTTTTAAAATTATATTGTATTTGAAATAAATCAGGAGGAAGAACATTAGCTAGAAGATTCTCTAATTGAATTTCACCTAAAATACCTCTTTGTTTTTGATTACCAAGAATCTTTTCAAGAGTTTTCATTTGATTAGCAAAACTTAATACCTGCTGATTAGTTCCCTTGATTTTTTCTAATTCAATAGTTACATCTTTAATTACTTTATTGGATTCTTTAAATTGTTCAGAAATATTTAATGAAGAAGTTTTATGAAAGTCATTAATTTGTTTATTAATGTCTTTAAGCTTCATCTCTATCTCAATTCTACTTTCTTTAGCATTTGAATTAACTTCTTTTCTAATTTCTTGAATATTTGAAGTAATTGTATTGGTAAATTGAACTAAATCGTTACTGGAAGAATTGTTCTTAAAATAATTATTAAAAATAACATAAATCAGAATACCTACTATTAAAATTAAAAAAACAATAACATACTCCATCAATAGAATTTTAAATAAATTTAAGAGAAAATAACTAAAGAAAAAATTACTTACTCAAATACATTTTTCTTCTTGAGTAAAGTTCATAAAATTGGTCATCTTTTAAATCATCAATAAACAGTATACTTTCTCCAGTACTTTTCATCTCAGGCCCTAGATTCTTATTAACATTTGGAAATTTATTAAAAGAAAATACAGGTTCTTTAATGGCAAAACCTTTGAGATCAGGAGTATATTTTATATCCTTAACTTTAAGATCACCTATCATTACCTTAGTTGCATAATTAACATATGGTTGCTTGTAAGCTTTAGCAATAAAAGGAACAGTTCTAGATGCTCTTGGATTTGCCTCTATAATGTATACTACTTCGTCTTTTATAGCAAATTGAATATTGATAAGACCTACTGTATTAAGAGCTAATGCAATCTTTTTAGTATGCTCTTTAATTTGTTGAATTACTAATTTCCCGAGGTTAAATGGTGGCAAAGTAGCATTTGAATCACCAGAGTGTATACCACAAGGTTCAATATGTTCCATAATACCAATTATTAACACATCATCTCCATCACAAATAGCATCCGCTTCTGCTTCGATAGCTCCGTCTAAATAATGATCCAAAAGAAGCTTATTATCTGGCATTTGTCTTAAAAGATTTACAACATGTTCTTCTAACTCTTCAGCATTAATGACAATTTTCATTCCCTGACCCCCTAACACATAAGATGGTCTAACTAATATTGGAAAATCTAATTTATTAGCAACAGCTAATGCCTCGTCGGCTGTTGTTGCTGTGTCAAATTTAGGATACGGAATATTATTCTTTTTTAGTAAGGTTGAAAACAACCCTCTATCTTCAGCAAGATCTAATGACTTATAATTTGTACCGATAATCTTTACATTATATCTTTCAAGTTTTTCAGCTAATTTTAAGGCAGTTTGACCACCGAGTTGAACAATAACACCCTCGGGATTTTCATGTTTAATTATATCATAAATATGCTCCCAAAAAACAGGTTCAAAATATAATTTATCTGCAGTATCAAAATCTGTTGATACAGTTTCAGGATTACAATTTATCATTATAGTTTCATATCCACACTCAGCACTGGCTAAGACTCCATGAACACAACAGTAGTCAAACTCAATTCCTTGTCCAATTCTATTAGGGCCAGATCCTAAAACTATTATCTTCTTCTTATCAGAAACAATACTATCATTATCAGAATAAGTTTTATCCTTGATTTTCAACTCACTCTCAAAGGTTGAATAATAATAAGGAGTTTTAGCTTCAAATTCTGCTGCACATGTATCAACTAACTTATATACTCTGTTAATATTCATTTCTTGGCGTTTATTATAAACTTCACTTTCATAACAGTTTAAAATATGAGCAATTTGTCTATCTCCATATCCTTTTTGTTTGGCTTCTAGCAATAATTCTTTTTTAATATTTTGAATTGAAAAATTAGACATTTGTTTTTGCAAATAATATAATTCTTCATATTGCCTTAAGAACCACATATCAATCTTAGTAATTTCATGGATTCTACTTAAAGGAATTCCTAATTGAATGGCATCGTAAATAACAAAAACTCTATCCCAAGATGGATTTTTAAGTTTCCCAATTATAATATCATAATCTTTATATCCTTTTCCATCTGCACCTAAGCCGTTTCTTTTAATTTCTAGGGATTGAGTAGCTTTATGTAGTGCTTCCTGAAAAGACCTACCGATTCCCATTACCTCACCAACAGATTTCATTTGTAATCCTAAGGTTCTATCACTTCCCTCAAATTTATCAAAATTCCATCTGGGAATTTTTACAATTACGTAATCTAAAGTTGGTTCAAATAATGCTGAAGTCAATTTAGTAATTTGATTATTCAATTCATCAAGATTATATCCAATAGCTAATTTTGCTGCAATTTTAGCAATTGGGTATCCAGTAGCCTTACTTGCTAAAGCTGAAGATCTAGAAACTCTAGGATTAATTTCTATTGCAATTATTTCTTCTTTATCATCTGGACTAACAGCAAATTGGACATTACAACCACCTGCAAAATCCCCTATACTTCTCATCATATGAATAGCCATATCTCTCATTCTTTGATAAGTAACATCACTCAATGTCATAGCTGGGGCAACAGTAATGGAATCTCCAGTATGAATACCCATAGGATCCATGTTTTCAATTGAACAAATAATAACAACATTATTATTAGAATCTCTTAATAATTCAAGCTCATATTCTTTCCAACCAATTAAAGCTTTATCTATCATTACTTCATGAATAGGAGATATTTCTAATCCACGAGTTAAAAGTTCATCAAAATCTTCTTCTTTATAAACAATTGATGCTCCAGCACCACCCAATGTATATGAAGCCCTAATAACTAACGGAAAACCAAATTTCTGAGCAATTTCTTTTCCTTTTAAAAATGAATTTGCTGTAGATTGAGGGGCCATAGGAATTCCTATATCGAGCATAAGGTTTCTAAATTGTTCTCTATCTTCTGTTATATTAATTGCCTGAATATCTACTCCTATTATTTCTACATTAAAATCTTCCCAAATACCTTTTTCATCTGCTTCAATACACAAATTAAGTGCTGTTTGACCTCCCATAGTAGGTAATACAGCATCTATTTGGGGATGTTCTTTTAGAACCTTTATAATCGATGCAGTATTTAGTGGTAATAAATAAACATGATCAGCCATGGAAGGGTCTGTCATGATTGTTGCTGGATTAGAGTTTATCAGTATTGTTTCTATTCCATCTTCATTTAATGATCTTAAGGCTTGAGTTCCTGAATAATCAAATTCACAAGCTTGACCAATAATAATTGGGCCAGAACCAATAATTAATATAGATCTAAGTTTAGTGTCTTTTGGCATTAATTTTAAGTTAATATTTAAACAATAATTCAAAAATAGGTATCAAAAAGATAAAAAAAAAGGTATTGCTGAAAGCAATACCTTTAATATATTAACAATTGTTAATCATTATTTCTTATGACGTATTTCAGATGAAACTGAAAGTTTTTTTCTACCCTTAGCTCTTCTTCTGGCAAGAACTTTTCTTCCACTTACAGACGACATTCTTTCCATGAATCCGTGCTTATTTTTTCTTTTTCTCTTAGAAGGTTGAAACGTTCTTTTACTCATTACTGTGATTTTACTAATTAATTTATTAGGTTTAAAACTCAATCTAAACTGCGGGCAAATATACAAAGAGTTTTTGCTTTCACAAATCTAATATTTAAAAAAATTATTAATTGTTTTTACTAACTTAGCCTTTGAATTAAAATTATGAAGAATGTTTAATAAGAATATAAAAATTATTTTATCAATTGGAGTGCTTTCTTTTTCTGTGTATCAGTTTATTGAAGGTTTTATAGGCAATGGAATTATGTACCTACTATTATCCTTAATATTTATTTTCTTATATTTCAAAAATGAACTAATTTTATTAGCTTTTTTTCAACTAAGAAAACAAAATTTTGATGGAGCTAATAAATGGTTAAATAAAATTAAAAATCCTAAAACTTGTTTAACAACAAAACAACAAGGATATTATAATTATTTAAAAGGATTAATGCTTTCTCAAACAAATATGAACCAAGCTGAGAAATTTTTCAAAAAAGCAATTTCCCTTGGATTAAATATGAATCATGACTTAGCTATGGCAAAATTAAATTTAGCAGGAATAGCTTTTAGTAAAAGAAGAAAAATTGAAGCAAAAAAATTATTAAATGAAGCTCAAAAACTTGATACTAGAAACATGTTATCTGATCAAATAAAAATGATGAAAAATCAAATGAAAAAGGCTCAAATGCCAAATCAACATTTTGGTGGTCATAATCAAAGAAGATAACTTATTTCATTATTTCTATTAATAATTTATTTAATAATTTATGTTTTGTTAATATTATGGCATGATTTCCATTAGGAACTGTTATGCAATTTTTAATTAAACTTATCGGAAAGGTTAAATCTTTATCACCATGTATATGCACAATGCCTTTAGGTGGTATAGATTGATTCCAATTTAGAATCTCACGAATTGACCATTTTAAGTAATTTTCATCTCTTACAGTTAAGTATTTGTCTACTAAGTCTAATTTTTTGTACACTTTATTTAATTTTAAAGCTTTAGAAATACTAAAAAAATCATCAAATAATTGTAGAGGGAAATAATTATATAGTCTTAAAAATTTTGCAGACTTCATGTAGAGAGGTAATTCAAGATTAGATTTTATACTTGATATGATAATTAATTTGTCAACATTAATTATTTTATTGATCTCTTGAACAATTAATCCACCAAAAGATACTCCAATTAAAATAACATTATCATGTCTAATATATTCAGAAATTCTTTTAGAATAATCAAAAATGGACTCCTCTATAACTGGATCAATCCATTTTAAATAATGTAGTTTATATAAATGCTCAGGAAGACTTATCAATTCAAAAATTGATGGGTTTGCAGACATTCCTGGCATTAAATATATATGCTTAATTTTCAATTCTTTAGACATTAAAAATTATATTATCGAATATTTTTTTGTAATTTTGAATCCCAAATCATTACTAAAATTAATCTCATGGAGTTAATTGACAACACTTTCTTAAGACAATATGAATTAGAGGTTAATAATGAATTAGCAAAAATAGAATATTCACTTCAAGATAGAAAAATATTTTTAACTAAAATGATAATTCCATCCTCATTGAATGATAATAATTTTACTGAAAGTTTTTTGGTTTTAGTTTTAGATAATATAAAAGAGAGAGAAATAAGTGTAGTCCCTACTGCTCCAACTATTGCAAAGTTTATGAGAAAAAACAGAAAATATAAAAGATTATTACCTGTTGGAATTAGAATCTAAGCTAATTCAAATTCATCTTTACTAATCCTTACAAATCCCTCGGAATCGATTGAGGTTAATTTTACATACTTTAACTCATTTACTAAAGATGGATTCCAAGGATATCTAACCTTTACGTAATTATCTGTAAAACCGTGGATGTATCCTTTTTTATTTTCAGACTCAAATAATACTTTTTTCATTTTTCCAATTTGTGACTCATAAAAAGATCTCTTTTTTTTATTTGAAAGACTCCTTAATATTTTACTTCTTTGTGCTTTAATATCTGCTGAAACTGGATATGGTAATTTAACTGCTTCAGTATTGGGTCTTTCTGAGTAACTAAAAACATGTAAATAAGAAATATCTAAATTATTTAAAAAATTAAAAGTATCCATAAAATAATCATCAGTTTCTCCAGGAAAACCAACAATAACATCTACACCAATACATGTATCTGGCATTAATTTTTTTATTAGTTTAATTCGATTCACATATAATTCCTTTTGATACCTTCTTTTCATCAAATTAAGAATTTCATTACTTCCACTTTGTAATGGAATGTGAAAGTGAGGAACAAAAAGATTACTTTTTGAAACAAAAGATATTATATCATCTTTAAGTAAATTAGGTTCAATAGAAGAAATTCTTATTCTATCAATAGAGTCAATTGTATCGAGTTGTTGAATTAATTGTAAAAAGGTGTTTTCATGTTTTTTATTACCAAATTCACCTTTTCCATAATCACCAATATTAACTCCAGTTAATACAATTTCATTTACACCAGACTCAGAAATTTTTTTAGCATTTCTAATAACAGAATCCATAGAGTCACTCCTGGAAATACCTCTAGCTAATGGTATAGTACAGTAAGTACACTTATAGTCACATCCATCTTGTACTTTTAAAAATGCTCTAGTTCTATCATCAATAGAATAACTGCTGATATAATTATCTACGTCTTGAATATTACATGAATATACTTTTGAAGTACTAATATTTAATTCATCTAGGTAATCAACTATATTAAATTTTTCATTAGCACCTAACACAAGGTTTACTCCTAATACGTTTGCTAATTCATTCGGTTTTAGTTGAGCATAGCAACCTATAGCTATTATAAAGGAATTAGAATTTATCTTATTAACCTTTTTAACAATTTGTTTAAATCTTTTATCTGCATTTTGTGTAACTGAACAAGTATTTATAACATATATATCAGCATAATCTTCAAAAGAAACTTTCGAAAAACCAGCTTCTAAGAAAGATCTGGCGATAGTTGAAGTTTCAGAAAAATTTAGTTTACAACCCAATGTATGAAAAGCAACTGTTTTTAATTGATTCATTTCGTATTTTTACAAGGCATAAATTTACAATATTTATATAAAATGATTAAATCCTTTCTAAAAATTGAATTATTAATACTAGTTATAATACTAATTAATTTAAATTCTTGTAAAAATCAATCTGTGGATTATGATGATAAACTCATTTTTAGATACAATGAACATAAAAATATAAACTCTTTAGATCCTGCATTTGCAAAAGACAACTCGGATATATGGGTCGTTAATCAATTATTTAACGGTTTAGTAGAAATAGATGAAAATCTTAATGTTAAACCCTCAATAGCCAAAAATTGGAATATTTCAAATGATGGTAAAAAATACACATTTAATTTAAGACAAGATGTTATGTTTCATCATCATGAAATAATTGAAAGCAGAAATGTTATTGCTAGTGATTTTGAATTTAGTTTTAATAGAATATTAAATAAAAAATTAGCTTCTCCTGGCGCTTGGGTATTTGATAACGTTAAAGATTATAAAGCAATTAATGATAGTACTTTTGTAATATATCTTAAGAAACCTTTTATATCTTTTTTGGGGATCTTAAGTATGAAATATTGTTCTGTTGTTTCAAAAGAAGCTGTTGAATATTTTGGAGATGACTTTAGAAAGAACCCTATTGGAACAGGGCCTTTCAAATTTAAGAAATGGGATGAAAACAGCAAATTAGTACTTAGAAAAAATGAACTTTACTTTGAATATGATAAAAAAGGAGAAAAATTACCCTATTTAGAATCTGTAGCAATTTCATTTATTCCAGAAAAACAAAGTGAATTTTTAGAATTTTTACAAAATAATATAGATTTTATTTCAGGTTTAGATGAGTCTTATAAAGATGAAATACTTACTAAAAGTGGAGATCTAATTAGTAAATATGTAAATAAGATAAATTTACTTAGAACACCTTATCTAAACACTGAGTATTTAGGTTTTTATTTGGATTCAGATAACAAAACTATTAATTCAAAACTAATTAGAAGAGCTATCAATCACGGATTTGATAGAAATAAAATGATAAAATTCTTGAGAAATGGAATTGGAGTAAATGCTAATTCAGGGTTTATTCCTGCAGGTCTTGCTGGTCATTCGAAAACTGCAAAATACAGATATGATCCAAATTTATCAAAAGAATTAGTTAAAAAATATATATTAAAATCTGGAAATAAAAAACCCACACTTAACCTTACAACTACCAGTAATTATTTAATTTTTTGTGAATATATTCAGAAAGAAGTTGAAAAGATTGGAATACAAATTAATATTAATGTAGTGCCACCTTCCTCTTTAAAGGAAGCTAAAGCTAATGGGAAATTAGATTTTTTTAGAGCAAGCTGGATAGCAGATTACGCGGATGCACAAAATTACTTATCTCTGTTCTACAGTGATAATTTTTCTCCAAATGGTCCTAACTATACTCATTTTGATAATAAGTATTATGATAATTTATATGAAAAATCGATGAATGAATTAGATCTTAATAATAGAATTTTATTATATCAAAAAATGGATTCTTTAATAATGAGTGAACACGTAATTGTGCCACTTTACTATGATGAAGTAATTAGATTTACTAACAAAAATGTAAAAAACTTAGGAATAAATTCAATTAATATGTTAGATCTTAAAAGAGTTTTTAAAAACTAGATCTATATTCTTTGGAAATGTCGTTTACATAAACTAATATTTCCTTATCTAAATCTGTCAAAATACAACCTCTTCTTTTCATAACAATTTCTGCAACTTCAAAAACTTTATCAATCTTATAATTAGAAAAGCCTTTATTACCACCCCATGAAAAACTTGGAATAAAATTTCTAGGAAATCCAGACCCAAAAATATTAGAGCTAACCCCAACAACTGTACCTGTGTTAAACATCGTATTAATTCCACATTTACTATGATCTCCCATTATTAAACCACAAAACTGTTCTCCTGTATTTATAAATTTATCTTGTTGATAATTCCAAATTTTTACACTTAAATAATTGTTTTTTAAATTAGAAGTATTTGTATCTGCTCCAAGATTACACCACTCACCAATTATAGAGTTACCCAAAAAACCATCATGACCTTTATTACTATATCCTAAAATTATAGAATTTGATACTTCTCCACCAACAGTAGAGTAAGGACCAATTGTTGATCCAGAGTAAATTTTACTTCCCAACTTAATTCTTGAATTATTACAAATAGCAAATGGACCTCTAATTAAAGACCCTTCCATTATTTCACAATCTTTTCCTAAGTAGATTGGTCCTTCTGATGCATTTAAAGTAACATATTCAATAGAAACACCTTCTTCAACAAATATATTGTCAGGATTTATAATATTATTTGTAGATGACAAATCAGAAGAACTTCTATCAGTAGTTATCAACTTAAAGTCTTCTTCAATTGCTTTAGGATTAATCTTAAATAAGTCTGTCAGGGATTTTATTTTAATTAAATTATCTACATAGATTAATTTTTTATAAGAATTTAAATCTAGATCATGATCATTTTCCAATGAATAAAAAGCAACAATATCGTCGTCACTCATAATTAATTCATCAGGTTTTAAACTTTTAATTTGTTCTATTATCTTCTTATTTGGAAGAATTGATGCGTTAATTAAAATATTTTTTTCGAATTCCACCATTGGATATTTTTTAGACAAATAATCCTCTGTAACTGTAGTGATTGTAGTTTCTAACAAATATTCCCATTTCTCTCTAATAGTTAAAATACCAACTCTAATATCTGCTACTGGCCTTGTGTATGTTAATGGCAATAAATCATTGCGGAATTGACCATCAAAAAGAATATAATTCATATAAATAATTTTTATGTAAATTTAAAAAAAAAGCCTTTCATAATATGAAAGGCTATATAATAGTTGATTGTAAATAAGAATTACTTCTTAAATTTAGCATATTTATTTTTAAACTTATCAATTCTACCAGCTGTATCTACCAGTTTAGATTTACCAGTATAGTATGGGTGAGAAGTTCTTGAAATTTCCATTTTTACTAATGGATACTCTACCCCATCATGTTCAATAGTTTCTGAAGTAACTGCAGTTGACTTTGTTAAAAAAATATCATTGTTTGACATATCTTTGAAAGCAACTAACCTGTAACCCTTAGGATGAATATCTTTTTTCATTAGTATTTTTTTTTAATTTTGATGTGCGAATTTAATATA
>Ga0213862_10000477_pt1 | contig 16930 bp, 14 predicted proteins | sample PICome_7_FD_160092 | JGI IMG/M metagenome (GOLD analysis project Ga0213862, IMG submission 160092) | Coastal seawater microbial communities near Pivers Island, North Carolina, United States - PICO266 | ecosystem: Environmental > Aquatic > Marine > Coastal | place: USA: North Carolina... | reverse complement strand
TTTCCCGGGTGTCTTGATTTCATAGCTCGCGGTGCGGTTGGAAGGGGAATAGAAGGAGAGCTGGAGGTCGTCATTCGACGCGTCGTCCTCGATGGTGGGAGGGCTAAAGAGCTCAACCAGGGCTTCTTCTGCTATGACGTGTTCGGGCAATATTCTGGCGGTAGTCGGTACGGCCTCGCCGATAATTTGATTGGCGGCATCGAGGTACTTCTCGATGAGCATGGGGGAAAGCGTTAAAATATCCCCGATATTGTCGAATCCCTCACCAGAGTCATCTGCCGGAAACGCGTCCGCCGCGACAAATTCCAATCCAATCAGATCGCGGATGGTGTTCTGGTACTCGTTCCGATTAAGGCGCTGGACTGTTAGTTTTCCTGGATCAGGATTCTCAAGGTCTAGAGCGAAGGGGCCGGTTTTGATCCAGGTCAGCAAGCGATCTCTTTCTTCGACGGAGGGCTGGAATTCCTCTTGGGGCGGCATAATGTGGGCTCGGGCATTTTTTAGAACGCGAAGCCAGAGTTCGTGGTCTTGAATCGTCTCTGAAGAGAATTCGTCCAACGTGACCCCTCCCTTGCTCGTCCCAAAACCGTGGCAGTCATAGCAATAGCTATCTAGGATCGGTTCGGCTTCGCTCTGAAAGGACTTAAATAATCGATCGCCATCGCCTGCGATAAGTAACTGGTTAACAAGAGCTAATCCCCAAAATAGACAGAATTTGGAAAAGTGGAAATGCATTCTAGTTAAAACTAGGTATAAGCGGCGGATTTAGCAATTATTACCGGAAAGATTGGCTTGGTGGACTCCTCGAGAATCAATATGTAAAGTCATTGGCGGTTTCTGCTGTGTCTATTTGACGGTGCTTGATTTGATGGAACTCATCGCTCACCTGGGCAGAACGCGTGGAGCGGATGGGTTGGGATTTCCACGAAGGCTATTACGACCATCAGCGGGCTCATGGTTTTTACCCTCCCTATCTTTGGCTCAATGGTAAGCGTTTCGAGTTGGAAGGGAACAACGATCCGAATTGTGGGAAAATGAGCGAAAAAGGGGACGAGCCCGTTGGTTCCGGTGGCCAAACCTATTCGCAAAATGTATTTATAGAGGGGATACTAGCCTACATTAGAAGGCATGCTGCTTCCGTGCAATCAGGACAGAAGGACAAACCGTTCTTTCTCTACCACTCTACCCAGTTACCGCATGGGCCAGTCGCCATACCAGGACTGTATCCTGATTTTGCTGATCTTCCCGAACTTTCTTTGGCCGAAAAGAAATACGCCTCGATGGTCAAGATGTTAGATGACCATGGGGGGTTGATTATGGCTGAGCTCAAAAATCTTGGGATCGATGACAACACAATTGTATTCTTCACGTCAGACAATGGGCACGAACTCTATTACGGACCTAAACCGAGCTATCATTCTCAAACCCTGCCGATTGGAGAAAAGGCCAACTTGACGGACAAAAAATGGTGCTCCTCGGAGGCCGGCGATGTCTTTGATGGAGCCGGGGGCCGGGCTGGTTTGAAGTGTAGCGGCTATCAAGGTGGCATGCAGTGTCCGATGATCTTTCGCTGGCCGGGCCGCATCGCGCCCGGTACGCAAACGAATCACTTGAGTGCTCACTACGACTTCATGGCGACCTTGTCGTAACGGGTGGGAATTGGATCTTCTGCGGGAAAGGACAGTATATCCTACCTGCCTACTTTGATCGAGCAGACGCAGGAGGCTGAGTACGAATATATTGTCGTCAACAACCTGTTCGACCGGATGGGGAGTAGTGCTTTGATAGCCCAGGACGGGTGGAAGCTCATAGAGATCGATCGAAAGAAAAACTATTTCCAGCTCTACAACATCCATGACGACAACGAAGAGCGAATCGAGCTTTCCTCTCAGTATCCAGAAATCACTTCTCGTTTGAAAGCAGCTCTCTACTGGGAGCTAGATTCGGCTCGTCCCGATTTGTAATCAGATTCTCACAGAAGCAGTGTCTTCCATTTCGAATTACCGCCTCGGAAGTAGCTTAATTTAGGCGAATGTCCAAACAACCTGTTGGGAGCTTCCACTTGGATGCGGCATGGACATGAGGCTTCGCACGACGAAGCCCAGTCAAGGTCGTGTGAACTCGACAAGAGGTTTTCTCACCCCGGTGTCGACTATTTGTTTTGAAATGGCCTAGTCAATGAGATAGGCAATTTGAATGTCAAAGTATGCGATTTTAGTATTGTTCTGCCTATCGGCGGTAAACGCGAAGGCGGAACAGCGCAACTTCGTGTTTTTCCTTGTGGATGATCTCGGTTTTGGAGACTTGGGGTATAATGGCAGTGAGTTTTATGAAACGCCGCACATTGACGCCTTAGCCGCTTCTGGGATGCGATTTGATAATGGATACGCGGCCTGCCAGGTATGCAGTCCTTCCCGAGCCAGTATTATGACAGGCAAGGCACCGCCCCGACATGGCATTACTGATTGGATTGGAGCGAAAACTGGGATGGATTGGCAACGGGATGACCTCGTACTGCCAGCGGAGTATGTCTGGAACCTTCCTCAAGAGGACATTACCGTTGCTGAGGCCCTCCGGGATGGGGGTTACACGACGTTTTACGCCGGGAAGTGGCATATTGGTACCAAGGGATCGTGGCCTGAGGATCACGGCTTCATGATCAACAAAGGAGGCTGGGACAAGGGCTCCCCAATGGGTGGCTATTTCGCTCCATGGGACAATCCGAGATTGGAAAGCGGCCCTGATGGAGAGCTCCTCACGCTGCGTTTGGCCAATGAAACTGCGTCATTTATTGAGTCGAGTCAGGACGAGCCGTTTTTAGCCTATCTCTCTTTCTATACCGTCCACGGACCCATCCAAACTACGGAAGCGCTCCGCAACAAGTACGTCGAGAAGGCGGAAAAAATGGGCCTTATCGGAAACGATACTCGCTTTAAGTTCGATCGTCGGCTTCCCGTGCGTCAGATACAGGACAATCCGATTTATGCGGGAATGATGGAATCGCTCGATACCGCGGTGGGCATTGTGATGGCGAAGCTTAAGGAAACGGGGCTTGATAAGAATACGGTCGTCATTTTCACCTCCGATAATGGGGGAGTAACAACGGGCGACGCCTACTCAACGAGCCTTTTGCCCTTCCGCGGGGGCAAAGGAAGGCAATGGGAAGGAGGCATTCGCGAACCTTATATTATTCATGTTCCGGGTCTGACAAAGCCGGGTACCTCCTCCGATGCACTTGCCATTGGGATGGACTTCTACCCCACCATGTTGGAGTTAGCCGGTTTGCCGCTCAGGCCCGAGCAACACGTGGATGGGGTGAGCTTGGTTCCTGTGTTGAGTGGAAAGAACATTCCCGAGCGGGATCTCTATTGGCATTATCCGCATTACGGAAACCAGGGAGGGGAGCCGTCATCGATCATTCGTTCGAAAGAGTGGAAGCTAATCTACTATCATGAAGATGGCCGGGTTGAGCTGTATAATCTCATAAATGATATGGGCGAGGTCAATAATGTCGCCGCCGCGTATCCAGAAAAAGTCAGCGAAATGCAAAAACGACTCAATCACTGGTTGGCGGATACGGGAGCGAGATTTCCCGCCCGTGATCCTCGTTACAGTCAGGAGCGGTTCGACCAGAAGATCGAGAATACCCGAACAGCAAAGATGGAGGCGCTCGAAAAGCAGCATGCTGAGTTTCTCGATCCTGAATGGGAGCCTGCAGGCAATGCTCGCTGGTGGGGCAGCACAGAGGATTAGGACTCGTAAGCGATCCGTTTAAACGCGGAAGACCAATATTTTGTATTCAGATAAAAGGATACAAAATTTCAATGAACGGCATTAATAGACGTTCTCGAACAAAGATTGCATGAGAAAATGTCTGCTCAGCTTACCCTTCCCCGCCCCAGCGGCCAACTTCGCTTTCATGTACTTTAATATGGGCGAACACATGAGCGAATCTGGAGGTACCCCACTAAACCTAGATGATGAAGAGAGTATTACCAGCACTTTATTCTGGGGCTCGTTTATCGCTTGCCAACGGACGATATCGATAATCTCGAGGTGGAATATGCTATTGGGTTACTTTGCCCTTTCGATTCCATACCTCCTCTTCCTTCTTGCCGGAGCTCTGCTTTAAGGATCCTTAGACGGGTATTTTACCCGGCGATACGTGGTGGAAGCTCGAGGAGCTCAGTTCGAGGACGTCGATTTCGATATGATCGAGAAACGAGAGTATTCGTCCTTTGGCGTTTCGCAATGGCAGGGCTCGACGGGTCGCTACTCGAGTCCCATCTGCGTGATCATCCCAACGCTGACCTCGGCCTTAGCGTTTCGAGGGTTCGGCGAGACCTACCCTCGACGCCGGAGATCCTAAACAAACGTGCTGATGGAACCTGCTGGGAGCCGATCTTTCGTACCCATTTCTGGTAAGATAAGCGACTGGGCAATTGAAAAATGCACTAGTTATCGGGTTTTGGAGTTTCCTTTTCCGCTTCGCCAACGACGATCTCGACCAAGTTGGGTTCGATGGTTTCCAGTACTAGATTCTTGGGAAAAGACATCTGGCCCAGTCCCAGCCGCACTCTTTGGGGGCCTTTTTCGGGTTTCAAAGGTACACTGATTTCGATCTGGTTATGTCGAATGAAGTAGAAAGATCGGCGTACGCCGCGAAAGGTAACGTCGACGTTCTGAGGGAGTACCGCGTCAACTTCAAGCCCAGCAGGTAGATCACTGTATTCAATTGGTATGGACAAGGTTCGATAGGCGGTTTTTGAACCATTGACGAGAACGAACCAAAGGGCGACTGAAAGGGAAAGAGCGATTAGCTTGTCACGCCAATTCTTCTGAAAGGGGTGCTCCCATTCCTTCGGATCGTTCTTAGGGTTGATGTCCCGATAGAATTCCTCCAGAATCTGTGCCAACTGCTCGGGTTTGTGAATCTCGGTAAGGTCCCCGTTCCGAGTTATGGAAATGGTGCCTCTTTCTTCTGATACTACGACACACAAGGCATCGCATAGTTCAGTCAGTCCCAGTGCCGCTGCGTGGCGTGTGCCTCGGTTGCCAAGCTTTTTCATATTCTTGGAAAGGGGTAGTTGCACCGAGAATTTTGAGATTAGATTTTCTTTTACCACCACAGCCCCATCGTGCCCGATAGAATGGGAGTCGAATAGGCTTTTTAAGAGAGCCTCGCTCAACCTGCCACCGCACTCTTGGCCGCCTTCAAGGTGACGAACCATCATGTCGTTGCCACGAATTACGACCAGGGCGCCGGTTCGGTCTCTGGCTAGATCGGTCAAAGTGCGAACAAGTATTTCGACTTCCTCCCTTGTGAGGCGAACCATCTCTTTTCTGAGGATTCTTCGATTGAGACTCCAAACTGCAATTCGCTCGAAGAAGTATCGTAGTTCCCCTTGGAAAATGACGACGAGGGCGATTAGGATAACCGCAAAGAATTGCTCAAATATAGCTGCCGTCAGATTGAGACTAAACTGGCGGGCTAAAAGATAGACGCCTGCCACGATCAGTATACCTGTCAGGACGAATGCGGCTCGCGTACGCTTGGACCATACCAACAAGGTGTAAATCAGCAGCGTCATGAAAATGATATCGAGAAAACCGGAAAACCCGATTTCTTTAAATGGAAGTAGAAGACTTTGTAGCATGGAAATTTAAGTTTTGGATACTGCTTGTCTAAATAAGTAGTAGTTGGCTTCCCTTTCTGGAAAGCGTAGTCGTTTGTAGAGCCGCTTTATTAAGGTTTCTTCGGCATTTCCCCATTCTTCGGGTGAAGCGTTTTCTCCCACTTCAAAACTGGCTCCTGCTATTACGCTGTGCTCTCCTGTCTCGCCACGATTGTCGAAAAAGTCGTGCAGAATATTTCCCGCATTTGTTGTGGTTCGGTCCAGTCTGGGTGGAACATTAAGCCTTCCCTTGAATCTTCGCGTGCAGAGCGACCTCCGCTTGCGGCGGTAAGTTAGGAGAAAGTCAGCGACCTGAGAGACAAGATCAGGATTTTTCACTTCGCCGAGATGAGCGGAGATAAGAACTTTGTTCCCAATCGCTTTTTGAAGTCCTGCTCGAAGCGCTGTAAAAAACCGTCGTGACCTGACTGGATTATGAATATGAGCCAGGGCTTTCATGTCAAATTGGGGATCAATTTGAGATAGGTTTGGATGGTCTCGGGCCGATTGGCTCGATAGAGATTCATGGTATTGGAAATAATGATGGAGGCCAGTGCCTTAGCCAAGTTGGTAGGAATTTCGAGGTTTAACTGGAGTAGCGCTCTGGCGACGACCACCACGCACTGGGCGATAGGCTTGGTCTCGGAATGATGCTGATTGGTTAAAAGAGTCGCCCGCCGGTCTCCCGGAAAGTAATTGTTTTCAATGGCGGGAGTAGCTGATAAAACGAGCCCGGCAGCCACGCTATTTTTGATAAAAGCACGTCGTTCAATCTTATTCTTCATGGAGCGAAGTGAGCTGATTCGATTTGCGTTTCTGCGGCAAAGCAAAAATCATCCTTTTGGTTTAATACATTGGATCTCTCGATCGCCCGCCACCTTAACATGGCCATCTACTCGTTCTGAGTGTCTTGGAGCCACCTAGTATAATTCGCTTTCGAAAATCTTGTAGATCATAGAAAATCTTTTCGTATCGAATAAAAGGATGCGTCTTATCTTATTTTTTAAATTTCGTTTAGGAATGACTGACGAGTTTGGTTTCGGAGAGGTTGAAGACGAAGCGCACGTCCCCTTTCTCGATCTCTTTGGGATAGATCATGTAAAATTGACCTATCGCCATCAGGGTCGCTATTTTGTATGACTTGATGTTCATGGACGCGTGGTGCACGAGATAACCGCATAGTCTTTCTCTGTAGTCGGAAGCAGTTAAACCGCATACCTTAGTCCGGGTTCACCGATCCGATGCCCCTTGTATCTGATCTTTTCTTAAATGACAGTAAGTCAACTATTGACCTAATAATGGGTCGAAAATTATGGGGACTGGATCAGTGTACAAGACGTGAAAGAGGAATAGAGCCCATTAACCAATGCTATTCGTCCCTAAGATACCTATCAAACCCTTAACCCTTTTCTGCGCGAGGTTTAGTAAATAGCCTGCTCCTGCGTGGACACCAACCCATACTCGACACTAAAATCATGACACTCAAACAACAATTCTGCAGCCCTGTTTGCGGGCTGCTAGTACTCGCTTTCGCGGGTGCTCCTGGACTGTACGCCCAGGACGACGAGGATGTTTTCGAACTTTCTCCCTTCTCGGTTATGGCCGATGACAACGAAGGCTACCGTGCCCTTTCCACATTGGCGGGTACTCGTCTCAGAACTCCGCTCAAGGATATCGCAGGAGCAGTTCAAGTAGTTACCGAAGAGTTTCTGGAAGACCAGGGTGTAGCAAATGTCGAGGACCTTTTCCTCTATACAACGAACACAGAGGTATCTGGTCCAGAGGGTAATTTCGGAGCAGGCGGAGGAGACCGACGCGATCCAAACGGGAGAACCCGTGTTCGAGGATTGGCTGAGCCTGATCGGACTCGGAACTTCTTCCTAAGCGATATAGGGCTCGATACATACAACACGGATCGAGTCGCAATTGCGAAAGGCCCGAATGCGCTTCTTTTTGGTTTAGGGAGTCCGGCGGGTCTTTACAACAGCAACCTCAAGCAAGCCCATTTTGATGAAGAGACCGAAATCAAGCTTCGGTACGGTAGCTGGGGTGCCCATCGTGAGATAATTGACGCGAACCGAGTTTTGGTCGACGATGTCTTGTCGTTGAGGATAATTGGACTGAACAACCAGAACAAGTTTAAGCAGAAGCCATCTTTTGAGGATGAGCAGCGGCTATTTGGAGCGTTGCTTTACAAGCCGACGGATCGAACGACTATCAGAGTTAATGCGGAAATCGGAACTAGGGATGCGAGTCGTCCTCCAATCATAACGCCGACATCCAATATCCCTGATTGGGTAGAAGCTGGAATGCCGACAAACTCGGACCCGACCTCGGGGTCTGGCTGGAGTACGATGCCATCGAACCGTGGCCCAGGGTATGTGTTCGCATATCCGGATTCAACTGAAGCCACTGTAGGTTTCGATGCTGGCCCCGCGACACCTGGTCCAGATAAAAAATTACGAAGGATGTACACTTGGGCAAACCGTGAGGACAGTGCATCAGCTAATGTCAGCAACGCAGTTTTATCCGATGAAGATAGCTGGGTATTCGATTTTAGAAATAACACGCTCACGGGTACCGAAAATACCTCGTACAACTCGTTTGACGCAACAAACTTGGTGATCGAGCAAACTATGTCGGAAAACGCTGGTGTGGAGCTAGCTTTCGACAAGCAGAACTTCAGAAGCGGGTGGTTGGATCGTGCGTCCAACAACATCAGCGTCAGTACTAGCGAATACATGAATTACTTTCTTGCAGTTCAAGATGACGGTACGCCTGTACCGGTTCCCAATCCTAATGTGGGACGACCGTACAGGCCAGGTTGGGATAACTTCGCAAACAGTAAATCGATTCGCGATGCAATGCGATTGACTGCATACTACGATTTAGACCTTAGAGACACTGACAGTTTTGGTTTCTTGGGGCGCCATGTATTCACTGGCGTATTTTCCGACCAGTCGCGCGAAATTCACGAGCAGTCTGATGGCTACGGAATCGTTTCCGGGGGAGAAATAGAGCGTATTTTGGAGGCGAATAGGAATCGTGGTTACACTACAGCATCCTATGACCGTGGAGCACGCAATTACCGGTTCCTAGGCCAGAAGATTGCTGGAATCCCCTCCAGTGGAACGGTAGCCACTCGCACGACCGCCAACACCCCGAGGATACAGCAGAATACGGCGGTTCTTTACGATAGTACCGCTACTCCGATATACGAAGGTCACACAGGTGCTTACCGTGAGGTTTCTGCACCCTTGATTCTTGACACTGTCAACAACGCCTCGATGGATCGGCAGGAGATCGAGTCTTTAGCCATATCGGCTCAGAGCTACCTTTTGAACGACAACATAGTAGCAACATACGGTTGGCGGAAGGACAAAGCTGAAAACTGGCGTGACGATAGTCCCGACTATACATCTGAAGCCATTGCTTTGCCAGAAACTTTGGGATTCGGCCCAGTTCCAGATAACTCAATTACGGGCGATGTTTTCACATGGGGCGTGGTTGGCCACTTGCCGGAAGAGTGGGAGCCAGCAGGAATCGGACTCAGTGCTCACTATGGCGTTTCCGAAAACTTCGTCCCCTCCCCAGGGCGGATAACGATATTGAATGAGATGCATCCAGACCCGGCAGGAGAAACGACAGAGTATGGTTTCTCCATAGATTTACCGGAGCAAAACTTCTATGTTCGGTTTAATTGGTTCGACACTGTATCTTCAGCTCAGACGGATAATTCAATGGGCAACGGAAGTATCCCTAACTACGAGCGGCTTTGGTACAATGGTGTACGAAGCTCGCTGCAGGAAAAGCTCCCCAGAGATTCTACCGTCCCACCAGAAGTATATGAGACATGGGATGCAAAAGACCCGAGATTGTGGCCGAACAATATTGGTTGGGAAACGCTCTACACAGTACCACCCCTTGGTATGAGGGAAGTCCATTGGACTCCTGTTGACCCGGGCCCAGGTGCAGGGACTGCAGTCTCGGTTTCCGATAAACGAAATCCGAACATGGTCGGTGTATCTGACTTTTCCTCCGAGGGTATGGAGGTAGAGGGAGTTTGGAATCCGACGGAGAATTGGACATTGATGTTCAACGTTGCCCAACAAAAAGCTACAAAAACGAATGTTCTAAAGTCTTGGGTAAAGTACTTTGATATTCGTGAGCCGCAGTGGTTGAAAATGGGAGATCTTCTCTCTCGTCCGAATACCTTCCAGAGCGACAATCCGATGACGATATTTAGGCAGACTCGGACTACTCAATGGTCGAGACTGCTTCAACAGACCCTTAGAGAGGGTGCTTTGCTGAGCGAGGTGCGCGAATGGCGTTTCAATATGGCGACCGCGTACCACTTTAGCGAGGATAGTATGCTTGCTGGTTGGGCTGTTGGAGGAGGTTACCGCTGGCAAGACGAAGTAGGGGTCGGGTTTGCGAATGCTATATTGGCGAATGATCCGCGTCTACCCGTAGGTCTCGATGAAATCGCGGTAGCAGATGTGACGCAGCCGCTCTTCGGGCCCTCTGAGGAAAACATGGACCTTTGGATACGCCATTCACGCAAGATCCTGAATGACAAGGTGGATTGGAGAATACAGTTGAACGTCCGCAATGTTCTAAACAATGATGATTTGATCATAACGGCCATGGATGGTGATGGTTTGCCCTCGCGTATCAGGATTATGAATCCAATGAACTTCCGACTTACTAGCACGTTTAATTTTTAGTTAGTAGTATAACTTAGGGTAGTAGAGTTGCGGACTGGTCACGATTGATTTTGCCAGTCCGCGTTCCCAAGTTTCGATTTTCACGGGTTGCCTGAAGTAAAATGGGCAGCCCGTTTTTTTCGAAAAGTGATGAAATCGTCCATAAACGTATTCGTAATCGTAGGGCCAGTACGGTCCCTCTTGGATATCCAGCGGGTATTCAGTAATTAAAAGGCCTGCCATTTCTAATATGAAATCACGTCGCCAATTTTTTAAAACAGGAGGACTTGCTGCCATCGGCTCCGCTTTCCCTATCTCAAGTTCAGTAGCCGCAAAGATCGATCAAGCCAATCGTGGTTCTGGTCCACTAAGGATCACTAAGATTGAACCATTCGTAATCAGCATGGGAGAGCTAAGTATGCCCCTGAGCGAAGCGGTCACGATGCCGCCAATCGGCACAACTACGAATAGAGCGGGAATCGGGAATCGACTTAATCACTCGTTTCCGTCCCGACCGAAAGAAAGCTCGTTTACGACTTTGGTGAAGATTACCACCGATCAAGGAATCATTGGCTGGGGCGAAGCGCATGCTCCATTAGCTCCTGCTGCTCATGCGAAGGTGATCACAGATCTATTCACCCCCATCTTGCTGGGTCAAGACGCGCGTGCGGTGGAACCTTTATGGGAGAAACTGTATTCCAGCCAGCGCTTGCGAGGCTATGCGACAGGCTTTTACACCGAGTCCATTGCGGCGATAGATATCGCGCTGTGGGATATTCTTGGGAAGTATACAGGATTGCCGGTCTACCAGTTGCTAGGGGGAAAATTTCGTGACAGTATTCCAACCTATCGCGGTGCGGGTTCCCCCGATGAAATCAGGGAATCGATGAAGGCGGGATTCAAGGCTTTCAAGACGGGGTTCAACAAGAGTTCTACTGATCGGATCGACAAAATTTTCGAAATGTCGGAGGCCATCGGAAGCGAAGGGCAACTGATGATCGATTCGTTGGGGGCTTTCAAGTTGCACGAAGCGATTTCGGTGGGACGCAAGTTCGACGAAATGGGCAACATTGGCTGGTTCGAAGATGCCCTGATGCCGGAAGATTTCGCAGGCTATGCCAAGCTAACCGATGCCTTGGACACCGCGGTTTGCGTTGGAGAGGGATTCTCGAATCGATTCCAGTTCCGAGACCTGTTTCTGAAGGAAGCGGCAGATGTCGTAAACCCAGATGTGAGTCGGGCCGCGGGCATTACTGAATGCAAACGCATCGCAATTTTGGCGGATGCCTTCGGCAAGCTTTGGTCTCCGCATGTAAGCACTGGCATGCCACCCTACGTTGCCGCGTCCCTGCATTTGGCGGTATCCACTCCGAATGCGGTCATCATCGAAGGCGGTAATATTCATGATGCGACAGATGTTCGTCTGTCTCGAGGTAATGTGCTTTTGAAGAAACCAATTGAGTACCATCCTGGACATGCCGTCGTGCCTGAGGACCCAGGATTGGGTATTGAGTTTGATGAAAAGGAATTAAAGAAAGTGATTGTTGGCTAGCTTTCGCCTGTGCGATCAGTAGAGGAGGTTTATAAACCGGAATCAGAGTTTTTATGGCATCAAAATTATCAGGGATTCTCCCCGTGCTCCCGACCCCCTTTGGTCAGCATGGTGAAGTAGATTTAGAAACCATGGAGCAAGTCGCTCAATTCTGTATCGACGCGGGTGCTAGCGCTCTGGTTTTTCCGGGAGTGGCGAGTGAGTTTGACCACCTGTCCGCCGAGGAGCGCCTTTCACTTCTGAAGGTCGTATGCCGGGTGGCCCATGGCAAGGTTCCGGTTGTCAGCGGAGGCGGCAAGGGAACGCCGGAAGAGATTGGCAGTAACATCTCAAAGGCGAAGGCGATGGGGGCCGTTGTAGCGATGGTCCTGATACCGAATCAATTTCAGAACGATGAAAAAGGCGCTTCGCAATTCATGCGGTCGGTAATCGAAAATGCTCCGGGAGTGGATATCATTCTGCAAAATGCACCCGTTCCCATCGGGGCAGGATTGGATTCAGATGTATTGGCTCGCATCGTTAAAGCCTCGCCGGCGATACGGTATGTAAAAGAAGAGGCTTTGCCATCGGGTCCGCGTATCAGCGGTTTGAAGGAATCCGCACCCGATCATTTGATTGGCGTCATTGGTGGAGGGGGAGCCCGTTACCTGATAGACGAGATGAATCGAGGGGCGATCGCGGCCATGCCTGCGGCGGAGATAACGGATATCCACGTCGATATGTGGAATGCCTATCAGTCCGGCAATGTGGCTAAGGCTCGTGACCTCTATATGAGAGCGTTGCCTTTGCTGGTGATTCAGACGATTTACCGAATGCGGCTGACCAAATATATTTTGAAAAAGCGCGGTGTTTGCAAGAACTCGAAGGTTCGGGCGCCGTTGGCAAGGTTTGACTCCTACGATGAGGCGGAACTTTCCACCCAGTTGGAAAGCCTCGCAGGCATCATGAAACTGGCGCCCTCCAAAACCGCCGCCGCATGAGTCGAATCGCCAAGGTAGAATCCTATATTTTAACCGTTCCCAGGGACGAGCCCTACCTTGGCGCTTTGCGCGCAGGAGAGGAGCCGAACAGGCGTGGATACTTTGTGCGGAAGGGAAACAAGACTGTCTACCCTTCGGTTGATCGATCGGTTTTGGTTCGGGTCGAAACTGTTGATGGCATTGTGGGCTGGGGTGAGACTTATGGAATCGTGGCTCCGAAAGCGACTACGGCCATTGTCGAAGATCTTCTGGTGGAGTTTGTGATTGGCCGTGACCCCTTCGATGCCAGCGAAATTCACGATGACCTTTACAACCTGATGCGCGTACGCGGCTATGGGGGCGGGTTTTACCTGGACGCTCTGGGGGCAGTCGACATCGCTCTTTGGGATGCTGCGGGACGCACTGCAGGAAAGCCGATATACGAATTGCTCGGTGGCCGGAAACAGGAGAAAGTCCCCGGATATGTATCCGGCTTACCGAAGCGTACCCTTGAAGAACGGGCTGCCTTTGCGAAGGAATGGCTAGACCGAGGGTTTGACAAATTTAAGTTTGCCGCCCCGGTAGCAGACGAGGGCATTGTGCGCGAAATGGAAGAATTGAGAGAGGTTTTAGGGAGCGAAGCCAGTATCTCCTGCGATATGCATTGGGCGCACACGCCTGATGGTGCAATTGCGGCAATTAAGGAAATGGAGCCTTATGGACTGTGGTTTGCAGAGGCACCGATCGCAACCGAGGACGTCAAAGGTCTAGGAAAGGTTGCCCATTCGGTGGATACTCCGATTGGAGCAGGAGAAGAATGGCGAACCCTCCACGAGGCTCGGTTGCGCTACGATGCGAATGCCGTCCATATCGTACAGCCAGAAATGGGCCATACTGGCATAACGGAATTTGTCCGTATCTCTAAAGCGGCCCACGAACGTGGTATCCAAATATTGCCGCATGCTACTATCGGTTCGGGAATTTTTCTCGCCGCCAGCTTGCAGGCTAGTTTTGCCCTAGAGGGTATTATTGGGCATGAGTACCAACATTCGATTGTAGAGCGTAACCATAATTTGATAACCAAAGGAATTGGGTGTTCCGATGGACTTTACTTCCTGAGCGATACGGGTGGACTGGGCATTGAACCCACCGAAGAAATGATTTCCCGTCTTGAGAGACAGTACGCCTAACCCGGCAATAGAAAGGCCTTATGAAAGGAATCGATTACATCGTAATTATTATTTACGTCCTCGGCATTATCGGAGCGGGTATGGTCTTTTCCGGAAAGATGAAAAACTCCAAGGATATGTTCGTGGCCGGAGGGCAGTCTCCTTGGTGGGTGTCGGGGCTTTCCGCATTCATGACCATGTTTTCTGCGGGCACGTTTGTGGTTTGGGGTGGCATTGCCTATAAGTATGGTGCTGTAGCGATTGCCATCAACTTGTGCTACGGTGTCTCCGCCCTTCTCGTTGGTTGGCTTTTGGCTGGCGTTTGGAGGCGGGCAGGCGTTGATTCAGCCGCGGAGTTTCTCCGGCTGCGCTATGGGGGATCAATCGTACAGTTCTATACCTGGTTTAAAGGATCTTTGACGCTATTCAGCACGGGAGGGGCAGTTTACGCCTTGTCTAAGATCGTGACCGCTCTGATGCCATTGCCGGCCGGTCACTTCCTGGCTGACCCGGCTACGGGACATCTTTCGGTGCCGTTTACGTCGATCACTTTATGTATCATTGTGATTGTGATCGCCATCGCGGGAGGTCTCTGGGCAGTTCTCGTGACCGATGTATTGCAATTTGTCATACTCACCGTCTCGGTGGTTTTTGTTGTTCCTCTCATACTGATCGAAGTAGGGGGCTGGGGCTCTTTCGTGGCGGCTGCTCCTGAAGGTTTTCTAAAACCGGTTGCTGCGGACTTCTCGGCCTGGTTTCTTATTGGTTGGATGATTGTGAACTTCTTCGTCTTCGCCGCGGACTGGTCGTTCGTACAGCGCTGGGTCTGCGTGCCTACCGCGAAAGATGCCAAAAAAGCAGCCTACCTAATTGGCGGACTCTATCTGGTTAGCCCCATATTCTGGATGCTTCCGCCACTGCTCTATCGTGTGTTAAACAAGGATGCGGATACTGAACAGGCATACATTCTTGCCTGCCAATACGTGCTACCGGCTGGGATGATGGGTCTCATGGTTGCGGCAATGGCATCGGCCACTGCTAGCATGGCGACGACTCGATTGAACGTATTCGCGGGTGCCTTCACGGAAGCTTATCAAAACCTTGCTTCCAAGTCGTTATCCGACAAGCAACTTGTCACATTAGGTCGCGCTATAACGCTTGTGCTTGGGCTTGTTGTGGTAGGGGGAGCTCTGTTGATACCGAGATATGGATACACGAAGTTTATCGTGGATATCAACACGCTGCTTTACGTGCCCTTGTTTCTCCCTTCTGTTTGGGGATTGTTTTCCAAAAAAATTGGTCTAACCGCGGTTTGGGTGACCACGATCGCAGGTTTTGTGACCGCTTATCTAGTCAAGTTTGCTTTGGCCAACGGTGGATTCCTGACGGAGGTTTCATTGCTGGAGCCAATTGTAAGCTGGATTGCCGAGAACTCAAGAATCGCCGATATGTTGGGCGGAATTGTCACGCCATTCCTGATACTGATGGTGTTGGAATTAGTAGAAAAGCACGAGAATCCTGGCTGGGCGCGGATAATTAAGCTCAGGGAGGACTTTCACGAGAAGCCCGTTCTGCAAGCGTACACGCTTCCTGGCAAAATGGTCGCGATTGCCCTAGTCGCGATTGGGATTCTAATGACGGGTCTGACTTTTGTTGACCGCAAGGAAGCCGGCGTGCTGATTGCTTTGGCCCTAGCGCTGTTTGCAATCGCGGGTGTGCTCTTTGTCTTCCTGAAGAAGGCAGATAGAGAGAACGAGGCTAATGGTTAGTGGCCTAATGCCCTCAAATCCATCCCTTTAACCATCAAAATATATTTCTTCTGCCGCGAATGTGTAACGATCCTTGCAAGGAAGGTATTCATTCGAACAGCAGAGTACTTAATTGTGAGGGAAACTGTGTATATTTAGTATGACTACAGATATCTATGGGGTATAACTAGGTGCCAACTGCTTTTATGCACTAAGCCTGAAAGACAGAACCAGTATGTTATCTGTTTCGATCGAATTGCAACAGACTGGAGACCGGTTCTCTCGTTCCAAATTAGCCCGACGATTGTCTGCAACTTGGGAAATGGTTAGGAGTTTTATGGAGCAGGTCTTGCAACTACCGATTTGGTCAGCTCTTGACTTGTATGATGTTCGATTAATGCTGTGGAAGATGATACATCGGTCTCGGTTTGTGCGGGTAGCGCTTTTCTTGGAGAGATTTGCTCTAGTTCGAAAATAGTTCCATGTGGGGATTCGGGATTCGATAAGACAGCTTTGTAGTGATAAGAATCCGTTTTCGGTAAAAGAGTTTCCCTTGTCCACATGAACTGTTTCAAATTATTAGCCTTCAAGTTAATCGCGATTGTAATTGTTCCGTTGGCATTCTTCGTAGTCTTTGAATTGGGACTCCGTCTAGTAGGATTCGGTCACAATACGAAAGTCTTTGTGGAAGAAAAGGGAATCGTAAGGAGCAATTGGCCTTTTACTTTCAAATACTTTCCCTGGTCTGTGGCGCGGCCAATGAAATCGCTTCAGTTTACCGCAAAAAAGGAACCCGGGACTCTGAGGATTTTTGTTCTGGGTGGCTCAGCAGCTCAGGGGTATCCCGCTGAAGAATTTGGGATTTCAAGGCAGATGCAGTTTATGCTGGAACAAGCCTATCCTAAGCGGAAAATTGAAGTTATTAATGCGGCAATATCGGCTGTCAATTCGCATGTCATGTTACCCGTGGCTAAGGAATGCCTACAATACGATCCGGATTTCTTGATGGTGTATCTAGGAAATAATGAAGTAGTGGGACCATACGGACCAGGGACTTTCTACTTGGGTTTCAGCAACAACCTTACGCTTATTCGCCTAAGCCAAGTGATTAAGTCGTTGCG
>Ga0213862_10000476_pt1 | contig 16943 bp, 12 predicted proteins | sample PICome_7_FD_160092 | JGI IMG/M metagenome (GOLD analysis project Ga0213862, IMG submission 160092) | Coastal seawater microbial communities near Pivers Island, North Carolina, United States - PICO266 | ecosystem: Environmental > Aquatic > Marine > Coastal | place: USA: North Carolina... | reverse complement strand
TGAAGTTGCTTTTATCCGAAAGCCCATCGAAACGGTTTTTGTATTTTGCGGCCGCCTGTTCGAATCCGGGTTTCGATATCCCTCGTCCCCCAATCTGGATCTCCCCTCCGTCGATAAGGGCTTTCAACTGAATCAGCAACCGATTGCGATTCTGCAGCGAGGCAATCACCGGCCGGGCGTCGTGACCCGCGAAAAAGTGACGACGCAAAGCTTCCAAGGTCCATTTCAGATTTCGGGAAAAAAACGCTTCGGTAGTTTCGAAAAAGTCACCTTCGCCAAAATTGGGAACGAGCTCTTCGATAAGCTTCGCCGTAATCTCGCTCCCCTCCTCACCTAGATAGGTCGCCAGCTTGCGAGTCTCCTCCAAGAGGAGGCGGGCATTGGCGTTCACCTTGTTAAGAAGAATTTCCTGGGTACTCCGTTTCATCGAGACTCCCAGAGATTCGCACTCTTCCTCTAAAATTGCCAAAAGTGTATCTGAACCGTTTCCCTTGGAATCTACTCCCCCCGAAGCTATATACTCTCCCTCTTTCTCGAGCCACTTGGCAAACCGCTTTCGGCGATCCACTGGTGAAGCAGAAATCAGTACACCAACCTCACCTGGGTTTATCACCTCCAGTATCTCCCTCAAGTCGTCACACGCTTTTTGCGTTCCTTCTGCTCGTCCCAATAGATTGTCCGCCAAAAACGAGCAGCCCTTGAGCCAGATCACTCGCCTACCTCCAAACAATCCTAATGTCTGCGTCGCCTCCCTCACGCGATTCACAATCTGCTCCACATCCTCGACCTTCCCGGCGTGTCCACTAATAACTTCTTGGGAAAAGTCGTCGTCAACAGTGGCAACCATCTCCCTCCATGCCGCTGTCGCAGCTCGGAGAGCTAAGAAGTCATCTGGACCTGACACGTATATGAAACTCGGTTCGGACATTTTCAGGAGAGAATACAATCTGGCTAGGGATTGAAAAGGCTTTTCCGCCATATCGCATCCTGTCCTTGCCAAATGGGAAAACATCCTCAATCAAATGCTCGTGATTTCCGTCGAAGCAGCGCAGCAAAAAATTTCCGAACGATTGGCTCCCCTTTCATCCGAGCTCGTAAAAATCGAGGATGCTAACGGGCGTGTATTGGCAGAGCAGCTACAATCAGATCGCAACCTCCCTCCATTCAATCGTTCCACCTTTGACGGGGTTGCGCTTTGCTACCAGTCAGTCGCTCGAGGCCTCAGAAGTTTTCCAGTAATCGGGACTGCCTATGCAGGATCCCCCAGGATTGAATTGAACAACTTGGATTCCTGCGTCGAGATCATGACTGGGGCTCCAGTGCCCGAAAATGCCAGTTGCGTCATCAAGATTGAGGATCTTAAACTCGAAGATGGAATCGCGACGCTCAACGATGGCGTTGAGCTTTTCGAGGGAGTCGGCATCCATCCTCTAGGTTCCGATTGCCCTGCCGGGAATGTCCTTTTGAAACCGGGCTGTACCCTCTCTGCGAAAGAGCTTTCCATCGCAGCATCCATCGGCAAATCTCAATTGCTTGTTTCCCAAATTCCTCGTATTTCCATTGTCACTACTGGCGACGAGCTCGTTGACGTTTGCGACTCACCCTTACCTCATCAAATTCGTCGGTCAAACGATCTCGCTCTTCAATTTGCCCTTCAAAGTGCAGGTTATCAGAACGTTTCGAGACATCATATTTTGGACAATCTAGCGGAGACCGAAACAACAGTCCAATCAATCCTGCAAGACACCGACATACTAATACTTGCCGGAGGTGTTTCGAAGGGGAAGCGAGACTTCCTCCCCGCCGCTCTCGAAAGCGTGGGCGTAGCAAAAGCATTCCAATGGGTTAGTCAGCGTCCGGGAAAACCGCTTTGGTTTGGAGACGTTGACCGGAATGGGAAACGCACCCTTGTTTTCGCCCTCCCAGGAAATCCGGTATCATGCTTTACCTGCCTACATCGATTCGTGCTTCCAGCTCTAGCAGAAATCACAGGTAAATCGGCCTGCCCTCCCCAAATTGTAAAGTTAAGAAGCGAGTTCAGCTTTGCCCCGCCCCTGACTCTTTTCCTTCCGGTATCACTGAGTTGTGACGAAACCGGTCAAATTTGGGCAGCACCGCTTCCATTCAACACATCTGGCGACTTCATCTCGGTCGCCCAAACTCAGGGATTCGTAGAGCTGCCACATTCGGAATCGGTTTTTCCAGAGGGATCCTCTCACCATTTCTATAAATGGAGTGTCTAACATCAGAAATGATCCGAGACCTCGACAATCGATCGCAACTGACTATACACAGCACAAATGAATGATTTCACACACCTCAATGAGAGTCGGCAGCCTCAAATGGTTGACGTTGGGGACAAAGGTGTCACCCGAAGAATCGCCCGCGCGGAGGCTGTCGTCTTCCTGACACCCGAGGTAATGTCGAAATTCGACGGCGAGGAGATCCAAAGCAAAAAAGGCCCCGTTTTTCACACGGCAATTCTAGCAGGGATCCAAGCCGCAAAGAAAACGAGCGATCTAATCCCCCTTTGCCACCCGCTTCCTCTCACTAAATGTCAGGTCACCATTGGGAAACTCGATGACGCTCGAGTAGTAATTCACGCTGAGGCCGCTACCGATGCCAAAACCGGAGTGGAGATGGAAGCTCTCAGTGCCGCAAGCGGTGCCGCCCTGACCCTCTACGATATGTGCAAATCCGTTACCAAAGGAATCATCATAGAAAGAATTCGGCTCTTGGAGAAGAGCGGCGGAAAAAGCGAGTTCCAGGCAGATTAGGTTAGTTCGACTATTAGCAATGAAGATTCAGATCGAGTACTTCGCATTACTCAAAGAGCAGCGCGGCACCTCAATTGAGACGATTGAGACCAAAGCGGCCAATCCCGAGATTTTGTATTCCGATCTGAAACGCCAGTACTCATTCTCACTTGAGCCATCCGCGCTCAAGGTAGCGGTCAACGAGGATTTTGCTAATTGGGACCACTCCCTGAAAGACGGGGACAGAGTCGTGTTTATTCCACCGGTTGCGGGTGGATGAAATCCAAGCGCTCCCACTGTACCGTTTATGCAATTTCAAATTACCGATCAGGAGATCAGCCCAGAATCACTGCGAAGAGAGATCCTCCGCGACGTTTCTGGTGCTTATGTTTCTTTCGAGGGTTTGGTGAGGAATCACAATGACGGGAAACCAGTGAACGGTCTCGATTATAGCTCGTACATTCCTCTCGCTGAAAAGGAGGGGATGCGGATTTTATCAGAGGCGAAAGAACGCTATCGAATCGAAGCCGCCGCTTGCGTGCACCGAATAGGAAGCCTGAAAGTCGGTGAAATTGCGGTTTGGGTTGGGGTAAGCGCTGCTCATCGTGATGCAGCTTTCGACGCGAATCGCTACATCATTGACCAGACTAAAGCCCGCGTTCCGATCTGGAAAAGGGAGGCCTATCTCGATAGTCCGGCAGAATGGGTCAACTGCACACAAGATACTCCTGGATAGCCGCTTAAGTCGGAGGATTTAAAGATCGTTACGCCTCTGGGAGAACTATCGAATTAACAAAATGCCCTACGCGAAAAGACTATTTGAATCATTGAAACCCCTCTATACCCAACCGCGGTTCCCATACGCGATGGAGGTGATTGGGATTATATTCGCGTACTCTATCTTTAGGACCCTGAGCACATTACCTAAACTCATCATGTACCCGATCATCGGGGCAACTTGTGCGATCATATGTATTGATTGAGTCTACAACCGAAATGAGCCGGAACTCCTCACCCCTATCGTAGAGATGATCGCTCCTTGGCTTCCTGGCAAAGTCTAGGAATTTTCCTCTCCAAAAATTTTCAGCTTCGACCAAAACTTGGTTCACACACGTGTGTGAACAATTCAGGTAGAAACGGGTTTCAGGCTTGATGGCTATAACAGGGCTCCCTTATATGCCCGCTCTTCATCTGAATCAATCGATGTCAAATTCACAATCTGATATAGGACTCGTCGGCCTCGCGGTCATGGGTCAAAACCTCGCTCTCAACATAGCCGACCACGGCTTCCGAATTTCGGTCTATAACCGCACGACTTCGAAGACCGACACATTTGTCGAGGCCCATCCGGATACTCCCGGTGGCCTACACGGTGCCCAGTCTCTCGAAGATTTCGTTCAGTCAATCAAACGTCCGCGAAAGATCATTATTCTGGTCCAAGCCGGGAAAGCGACCGACGCCGTGATCGAGAGCCTTCTCCCCCTTCTTGATCCGGACGACATTATCATAGATGGAGGGAACGCTCTTTGGACGGACACTATACGTCGCGAAAAAGAGCTGAATGAAAAAGGTTTTCGGTTCGTTGGTTCCGGCGTTTCAGGTGGGGAAGAGGGAGCCCGCTTCGGTCCTTCTTTGATGCCCGGTGGCAAGGAGTCCGCTTGGAACGAACTCAAACCAATCTGGGAGGCTATTGCAGCCAAGGTCGACGCGGACACAGGGAAGCCCATTGAAGGCGCTGCCCCCGGCAAACCGGTCGAAGGCGGCGTCACTTGCACCACGTACATCGGCGAAAATGGTGCGGGTCACTATGTGAAAATGGTGCACAATGGTATCGAGTACGGCGACATGCAGATGATCTGTGAAGCCTACGCACTGATGTCGAAACTATTGGGCATGAATCCCAAGCAGATGAGCGAAGTGTTCGGTCAGTGGAACGAAGGCCTACTCGACTCGTTCCTCATCGAAATCACCACAGACATTCTGCAGCAGGATGACCCTGTCACCGGACAGCCGTTTGTTGATATCGTGCTCGATACAGCGGGCCAAAAAGGCACCGGAAAATGGACCTCGGTTAACGCACTCGACATGGGCATCGCCGCTCCGTCAATCGCAGAAGCGGTATTTGCACGTTGTCTCAGCGCGGTTAAAGAAGAACGAGTGGCCGCCTCCGAAATCATCAATCCAGTTTTCGATGCCTTCGAAGGAGACAAGGATTCCTTTATCCAAGCTATCCACGACGCCCTCTACTGCTCAAAGATCTGCTCCTATGCCCAAGGTTTCCAGCTCATGCGAGCGGCTCAAAAGGAGTATGATTGGAAATTGGACTTTGGCACCATCTCCATGATTTGGCGGGGCGGTTGCATCATTCGAGCCGCTTTCCTCCAAAAAATCTTCGAAGCCTATCAGCGTGATCCAAACTTAGCGAATCTACTGCTTGATCCCTATTTTAAGGGCGAAATAGACCGGTGCCAATCAAACTGGCGCAAGGTGGTTGCAGCGGCCTCCGTGAGCGGCGTGCCGATCCCGACTTTCATGTCCTCGCTCGCCTATTACGACAGCTACCGCAGCGCACGCCTGCCGGCTAATTTGCTACAAGCGCAGCGGGACTATTTTGGAGCTCACACCTACGAAAGGACAGACCAGGATCGCGGGAAGTTTTATCATATTGATTGGCCCGACCCAACTCGCCCTCAAATTGAAGCGTAGCTCGTTATTTAAAGATCTTTACAACAAAAAAGCCAACCCCCTAGCGGGTTGGCTTTTTTGTGGAATTTAATATTCAAATACAATCAAAGCGAATTTGGAGAATCAACGTCTCTTATGATTCCGAAATCATTGAGTTCCAGCTTCGCGACAGAGTCTTCTTCGCGACGAATCAGATGTCTGGCACCCTGATCCCCTTTCAACGCCCTCAATTCCTCTGCATAACGAAAAGGGAAAACAATGGGGTGCCCCGGGATTCCACTGTGGACCGGAATGGTGATATTCTCTCCCCCCAGATTGCAAAATCCCTCCATCACAGCGAGCACTGATTCTTTCCGCAAGTATGGCAAATCGCCCAACGAGACCAAGATGCCATCTGGTTCAATCGCAGAAATCGCCTCTACTCCAACTGCCAAAGAAGTTCCCATTCCTTCCGGGAAGTGCTCATTGAAAAAGAATCTCAAATCGTATTCGTTCAAACAGGACTGAATCTTCTCGTATTCAAAACCCGTTACGACTGCAACGGATTCCAGCTTTGCCTCAACGATAGGCCGAACAGAACGCTTAACTATCGTCTCACCATCCACTTCCATCAGCAACTTGTTAATCGCCCCCATTCTCCTGGACGAGCCCGCTGCGAGCACAATCCCGCAAATCGTTAGATCATTATTCATAGCACTCAGTCACCTGGAAATGCTGTGTTTTTGGTGACTCTTTTTGACGATTTCCGCCATTACGCTTAGAGCTATTTCTACTGGGGTCTCACTCCCTATGTCTATCCCGATGGGAGCATGAATACGGCTAAAGGAATCATCTTTGAACCCTAGCTTGCCCAATCGCTTCAGTCTTGCGGCATGGCTCTTGCGACTTCCCAAAGCCCCAATGTATTCAGAATCACTACGCAGAAAAACGTTCAAAGCCTCATCATCAATTTTGGGGTCGTGCGTCATCGCCGCTAGGCAATCAGACCCTGTTATCGAATATTTCTCCAATGCTTGCTTCGGCCATTCACAGATCAGTGCACCAGGTGGATTAGGGAATCGGTCTTCCCTCGCATACGATTCTCTTGGATCGATCACGATCGTCTCAAACCCCAATGATTGAGCGAACCCGACCAAGTGGATGGCGATGTGAGCCGCTCCCACGACAAACAACCTTTTCGGCCGACTCAGAACCCTCAACAAAACCGGCACTCCCTCCCATTCGATCTCCGTTGTGCCTTCAGCCCTCCGATAATGCTCCTTTGCCCTTTCAATCAGTCCAGTAGAATCCATCGATCTCTCTGTTCCCCAAATTTCGTCGTGTTCTAGCAGGAAGTGGCGACCATTATGGCTAACCAGCAGACCCCGGTCCTGGGCATCCAAAAGGCTTGAGAGCTGTTTTCCCAAATCCGGATCCAAGAGTCCTGCAAAGGGCTCGATCCGCACTCGAATACGGCCCCCACAGGACAGCGAAACCTCCCAAGGGAAACCACTGTCCGGCCCAAAAGAAAGCCAGCGCACTTCCCCATCCGCCATGCAAGCTTTGGCCGCTTCGATCACCTCACTTTCAACACAACCCGCACTGACCGATCCGATAAACGCGTCGCCATCCGACTGGACGGCCAGTACCGAACCCACCCCCCGCGGCGATGGCCGCGATGCTTCCACGACTGTGGCCAAGGCGAATGGGACCCCGTCTGACACCCAATGCTTCAATTGTGGCCAAATCTCCTGCATGAACAACTACCCTTTTGGGATACAGATCGATAAGGTTCAACTTTTTGCGAAACAAAATGATTCAATACGCTATTGAATGATGAGGATAAGACTTCAAGGGAACGGCAGATCCCTAGTGTAGATTCGCATTTTGCAATGTTTCCTTACAGATTGGTTAAAGAAGTGCCCTTTCCCTCCGAGTCATCTGGCTGTACGCCGTTTTTCGCCATCACTTTCAAGCTAAGACCCCCACGATCCTTAAAATTAGAGAAACTTTAAGCTGTTCACAGCGCATCCGCTACAGGACAAGACCCTTTAAAAACCTTTACTCAGCTCGAAAAACCAGCCCAAATGGTGTTTACAAACTCTTTTCAAAGCTAAGAATTATCATGCTCGACCCTCTACCTCAAGAATCCTGGTCTCGCCGTACTGCGACGCATTTGCTGCAACGGGCCGGCTTCGGGGGAACTCCCGAAGAACAAGAAGCCTTTTATCAGCTCGGAAAAGAGCAAGGAATTGAAGCTGCAGTCGACTCGCTTCTGGAGGCAAGCGAGGACTGGTCAAGCCTTTCGTGGCCCGAATGGATGCAATCGGAAGTCGATCCGAATGGAGAGACATATGGGAATCAGAGCATCCGCCGTCGAGATTTCAATCAATGGTATTTTAAAGTACTGCTGCAGGGGCAGCCCCTCGCCGCAAAACTCCTGAAGTTTTTCATCGACCACTTCGCCGTCGATTCCGTGACTGTCGGGCAGTACTTCCGCTGGATTGGCATGTTCCGCTACACGGAGACGCTCCGCAAGCATGCCGCCGGCAACGTAGTCGGGGAAGACGCTCCCTTCGAGGGGGACGAACGCCTCGTGCCTCCAGGCCACTACGGGAATTTCAAAACCTTGGTTAACCATGTGTCCTGGTCCCTCGGAATGATCCGGACCCTCGATCTCTACCGAAGTAACCGAGGCAACGTGAACGAGAATTTCGGTCGCGAATTGCTTGAATTGTTCGCTATGGGGATAGGGAGCGAGTACTCCGACGATCCAGAATACACCGAGGAGGATGTTGCTATAGCTGCCGATGCCTTTACCGGGCGAAAATATTACAATTTTCGCTACTTCCCTGACGAAAACAGGTACACCAATCCTGCTGGGGACCTGAACCCACCGCTTCCCCCCGCAAGCGTTTACCAAAATCGAGGTCAGCAAGACCGGAACACCAAGGGTCCTTTTTACGGTTACTCGGCAACGCCGGATGGCAGCCCGATCATCGATGGGGATGACGTGATCGACATCATATTCGACACAGACCGATGCGCAAAACATCTCAGCTGGAAACTTTGGAGATATTTCGCTTCGCCAAACCCGTCCAAGGAACTTGTGCAAGCCTTGGCCTATAAATTTCGAGACGATCACGACTACGAAATTCGACCATTCCTCAGAGACTTATTCTTAAGCGAGGAGTTTTACGAAGATTCCGTGGTTAGCACCCAAATCAAGGATGCCGGAGATCACTTTGTATGCTTGGCCAAACAACTGGGAGTGCCGCTCCCAACACGAGACGCCATGGAGGACGTCATGCAACAATTGGGATACGAAGTAATTTTCCCCCCGAGCATTGCTGGTTGGCCGGAACCGGATGGCCCTGGCAATACGTGGCTCGCGACCGGAGCAATGGTGTTCCGCATGAACATGCCGAGCATATTTACGCATCATAATTACGCCGTGTTTACTAGCGGGCGAACACGAAACTCCATGGACGAATTCCCGGAGGCCGATTGGAACGTAATCGCTCCCAAAGAATTGCGGAGAAAAGAACAGTTCCCTCTTCTTCTCGAAAAGTTAAAGAAGCGATTCATGCCGAACCGAGAGCTGCGCAAGAGCCAAGTGCGAACGCTGTTCGATCACTATTCTTCTATAAGCGAGGAGCTCGGAGAGCTCGAGGGAGTTAAAGAACTCGTCAGGCTTATTCTCGCATTGCCAGAATACCAGACGCAATAGTCAGAACCGGAAACGTACAAACGATATGAACACAAAATTGAACAGGAGAGACTTCGTTTCCAAATCTATTTGGGGAGCGACAGCCTCGATGACGTTGCCTGGTTTCCTTCAGCAAACGCTTTTCGACCTAGACGCTCGTGCCCAAAGCCTTCCTTCTCAAGGCGGCGAAGGTCCAATCATTCTTCTCATGGAGATGGCCGGGGGTAATGATACACTAAATACGCTTATTCCTTACACGAATTCTATTTATCGCGGGGCCAGGCCTACAATTAGACTCGGAACCGAACACAATATACTTCAGATAACCGACAAGGACGGTCCCAGCGTCACCGGTAACAACGAACCCCTCGCACTTCACCCCAATTTGTCGAATTTCAAGCAAATGTGGGACGACGGGGAACTCGGCATCATTAATGGGGTTGGCTATCCCAATCCCAATCTGTCTCACTTCAGGTCTTTCGACTACTGGCATTCTGCAGAACCGAACAGCGTCCCCAAGGATGGGTGGGTCGGACGCTACTTAGATAACCAATGCGATGGATGCGGTGCTACGACGGGAATTTTTATCAATCGCCGACCCACGTTCGCATTTCAAAGTAATAGTGCGTCTGCACCAACGGTAGCTTTTCAAAACCCCCAGACCTTCAATTGGCGTGACCAGCAAGGTTTGGGCCGGGAAAAGTCTCTGGAAGGCCTGTACCGCAATCTAATTGGCCTCGATCATGGGACAGACGACGGAATAAGTGGTGACGATGACACGCTGGCTTATGTTCAGCGATCAGCACACAGTGCTATGATTAGTACGGAGAGCGTTCAAAACGCTATGGATCGGGGAGGCGAGCTTCTGAACCCGAGTTGGCCCAATAACGGCCTCGCCAACAGCCTGAAAACCATCGCACAGCTTATAAAAGGGCAAAGCGAAACTTCCGTATACTACGCTCGCCAAGGCGGATACGATACACACAACAACCAGATTTTGACCGGAGACCCGCTCACCGGTCGCCATTCCGATCTAATGCAAACCCTAAATGGAGCCCTGGGTGCTTTCGTCGATGAAATGAAAGCCCAAGGGAATTGGGAACGCGTGGTTATTCTCACATTCAGCGAGTTCGGGCGCAAAGTGATCGAAAACGGGAGCCTGGGCACGGACCACGGAGCAGCTGAAACGCTTTTTGTCATGGGAGGTCGTGTTGCCGGGAACCAATACTACGGACTCTATCCCGATTTGGCAGCCGATGCCCGAGTGAGTCGAAATAGCATGGATTTCAATGTTGATTTCCGAACAGTGTACCGGTCGATATTGGAAAAATGGATGGGCGTTCCTGCCTCGGCTATGCCTGCTATCTTCCCTTCGCCACCAGTAGACTTCACGCCGCTAGACATCATCAACCCGATATGAAGACGATTTCTTACGCCTTTCTTACTCTTACTGCTTCCGTATTTTCAGGTAGCGTATTTTCAAATACCTTTGAGCTCGTTTCGCTGTCCGGCGATACGACGGAGCCAAACGCTGGACAGAAGTTCGATTCATTTTCGATCCCGAATATCAACGAGGATGGCCAAGTTTCTTTCGGAGCGTTATTCGAAATTTCTGGTGTCGATACAGCATATACCGATGTGCTGGCGCCAGCGTTTGAAGCCAGCTGCGTCAATTGCCATGGCGAGGGAGGCTCCCGACAAGCGGCATTCGATCTCGAGCTAATTCAAAGCTCACAAGACCTGATTCTCCGGCCTGATGCTATACAGACTTTGGTCAATCGGATCTCCAACGGCAGCATGCCACCAAACAGCGAACCGCCTCTAGATCCAGACACGCGAACCGCGATGATCGAAAATCTTCGATTCTTAAGGGATCTTGCCAATCGGAACCCAGCCCATCTGGACGCCGCTCTTAAATATAGCGATGGCAACTTAGACGTTATCGCCGCAACGGGGGAGCCAGCGACTATAGGTGGGGAGAATGGCTCATTCGAGACTATACGATCCATTACATCTACGGAGGGCCCGAGCATTGCCTTTGCGGGAACACTCGCACCCGGCCATAGCCTTTCCTCATCGGAAATCCTGCTTGCGGCGAGCATGCGAGGCGATCCCTCTAACCCTAGTTTCGAAGTTATTGCGACTCAAGGGATGCAGCCGGTTGTTGACTTCGATGGAACGACTTCTCGCAACAAACGACACCAGTACTTTGGTTCTGCGAAAGGGCTTGCATCTCACGCTTTCTCATTTTCGTCACGCCTAGATCTTTCCAATAATCCAGACGATCAAGGCATTTGGGTCGCTGAACTACCTGCTCCCGACACAGGTTCGCTTCCCGTATTGAAGCTCGCTGCAATCGAGGGCTCCCCTCTCAATGGCGGCACAGCGACGATTGCTAAACCAGTCGCCCTGGCTCAAAACGCCTCCTTGAATGGAGCCTTACTGGCCACCATCGAGGACTCCGACGAAAACGATTTTAACAATGATAGGGGCATATGGGCTCTCGATGCTGCTTTTGGGGCAACGCTGATAGCGAAATCCGGTGATTCAGCTCCTGGATCAAGCGATTCCTTCCTGAGTCTCGGCGAGCCCTCAGTAGATGGCGATGGCAACATCTACTTCTGGGCTAGTTTGCAAAATGCCAACGAGGGGGAGGGCTTGTATCAGTACGTCAATGGGATCCTTAGCTTGCTCATTTCCTCGGAGCAACCCGTTGAAATATTTGGGGTCACCCGTTCTTTCAGCGCCTTCATGGACCCTGTCGTCAGCGATGATGGAGCTTTGGCCATGCATGCTACAGAATCCGATAGCGATCTCAATACTATCCTGGCTAGGTCCGCATCAGGCGAGTGGTCGATTATCGCTCAATCCGGACTTCAAGCACCCGGGACGGCACCAGGAGTCGCCTTCGATCTTCTGAGCTTTCCAATAATAAACGGCGTTGGCCAAATCGCCTTTCAGGCAACTCTTGAAGGCCTCGGAGATTCGATTAGCGATACAACAGATTCCGGTGCCTGGGCAACCGACGAAAATGGTGCAGTCGTCCTCATCGCAAGAGAAGGAGATACATTTGATCTTAAACCTGGCTTCCCCGCCACCGTAAGCGGAGCCGAGATAGGGGGATTCAATTCCAATGGCCAGCTAGCCATGAATTACGCTTTCACAAATGGGGTAAACGCAATCGCGATTGTCGGAATCGAAGCCCTAGCGCCACCCGCGATCAGCGCCCATCCGTCAAGTACAACGACCTATGACGGCGAAACCATAGCCCTTTCTGTGGAAGCTTCAGGACAAGGCCCTTTCTCCTACCAGTGGATGAAAGATGGGGAAGATATACTAGGAGCGACCAGCAGTACACTAACTATCTCTACAGCTACCGCCAGTGACGATGGTGACTACACTGTCGCTGTAATGAGCCAAACGGGATCCGTCGTTAGCGATGTCGCCAGTCTCTCCATACAGAATTTGCCGGACGCCCCTGCTTTCCTTGATCAGCCATTAGGAGATATCGTTCTGAAGGGAGGCGTAGCTACTCTCGATGTCCGAGCCGTATCCAATTCCTCCATCGACTACCAATGGTATTTCAATGGCGATGTATTGGACGGCGAAACCAGATCTGTTTTAAGTATCAGCCCAGCAAATACTGAAGACGAAGGAACATACTACGCAGTAGCCACCAGCGCTGGAGGGTCAACCGCTAGCGAGAATTCTGAAATCCTCGTCACTGACAAACGCCTTTACAATATCGCTACCAGAGCCCGCGTGGGCACGGGGGCCAATGTTTTGATCGCCGGTTTCGTAGTTATTGGGCCAGATCCAAAAGAAATTCTAGTCAGGGGCATAGGTCCTAGCCTAGTAGAAAATGGTATCGACGACCCTCTTTTGAAACCTCGACTCGAGATTTACAATTCGGCTAGCGAATTAATCTATTCTAATGAAGGGTGGGCGGAGAACGAGGATCCAGATGCTATCATTGCAGCTTCCCAACTCGTCGGGGCCGGAGGGCGCAATCTTCATTACGATGACACAGCTCTCCTAGTCGAGCTCGAGCAAGGACTCTATACGGCAATCGTTAGTGGACAGGACAACTCAACTGGAGTCGCCTTGGTTGAGGCCTTCGAAATTGAGGAAAACTTTACTCGCATGATCAATTTATCGTCCCGAGCTTTGGTCGGCACAGGAGCCGACGTGGTCATTCCTGGATTCGTTGTGCAGGGCGATTTGCCAAGTCGCGTGTTGATCAGAGCAGTCGGTCCCAGTCTCGATAATCAAGGAGTCGCTGGATTTCTCGCTAATCCCCAGATAACCGTCTACGACATCGCAGGAACGCCTATCGCATCCAACGACGGGTGGCTCAATTTATGGGACCCCTCCCAGATTACTGAAGCGAGCCAGCTCGTTGGTGCCTTTCCGTTAAATGGAGATAGCGAAGACGCCGCCATAATCATGGATCTCGAGCCCGGTCTGTACACGGTTATTGCTTCGGGAGAGAATGAAACGACTGGTGTCGCCTTAGTCGAACTGTACGCGATCCCTTAGGAGACCGTTCTTATCAGAGGCGTTCGACCCCGTCTCCAGCAATTCGGCCTCGACGGAATTCTTGAGAATCCAGTGCTTCAGCTTCATGGACCCAACGGACTAATATCCGAAAATTCAGGTTGGGCGGCCAAATCGGACAAAGTGTAAATCCAAGACACGGCTCAATCAGTCGGAGCCTTTGCCCTTACGGCAGATTCAGATGAAGCGGTCATGCTGGTCGAGTTAGATCCTAGCGTATATACCGCCATTTCCAGTGGAGAGGAAAACACTGCCGGGATAGTCCTCGTAGAAATACAAAGTGGGGCAAACTTATCCCGCCTCGTAAATATTTCTTCTAAGGCTTTTGTTGAAACCCAAAGCGATATTTAAGCACCCAGTTCTCGAGGCACTGAACTCCTCCGGAGAAATCATTGCCACCAATCATGGCTGGAACGGTCTCTCTTCCGTTGGCGAAGCGGCCCCTTCGGTCGGCGCATTCGCGATTAATACAGAGAGCCAGAATGCCGCCAGGATCATCAGTCTCGAAACAGGACTGTACACGCTCAGAATCTCAGGGGAAGAGGGGACAACGGGTGTCGCCTCGTAGAACTCTAAGCACCACCTTGGTCTGCTTCGGTGGGGATTCTCCTTCCAAATACAAAGAGAATCCCCACCGAAGCCAGTGGAAATAAAACGTAGAATAGCCATAATGGCATATTACCAGCGATCGCTAAGTAACCAAATAATCCGGACAAAGCCATCGTTACAACAGCGTAGGGCAGTTGCGTTTTCACGTGCGCGATATGATCGCAGCCCGTAGAGATTGAAGTTAGGACCGTTGTATCGCTGATTGGGCTACAGTGGTCCCCAAAAATGGCTCCATCGAGGATGGCCGCCGCTGTTAGGAAAAACAGGATGCCGCCACCGGCATCAAACGTACCCATACTGTAGGACAATGGCAGTATAATGGGAATAAGTATCCCCATTGCTCCCCAGCTTGTTCCGGTTGCGAAAGACATCGTGGAAGCCACCACGAACGTGAATAGCGGGAGTGTCCAAACGGGCATGCTGTCCCCAAGCAAATCGATTAAGTATTCCGCGGTTCCCAGATTTTGGCAGATATCCTGCATAGACCAAGTCATCAACAAGATGAATACTGCCATCCACATGGTTGGCATACCGCTCACATAAACCTGAAAGGTCTCCCGAACACTCATGAGTCGTTGCCCTATTGTGAGCCCAAAAGCGACTAAACTGCCAAATACGGAAGCGAGGAATAGCACCGGAAGTGCCCCTGCACCGTCTTCGTCTCCCACGGCCAATCCAAAAGTATATCGCCAATCTTCGAAACTTCCAAAAGAGAACGACTCGCCTAACCCAATTATCCGTGCCCTACCCAACACTACAATTCCGATCAGGATTCCAAAGACCACACAAGCGATTGGGATCAGTCCATTGAACCACCTTCTGGGTGTTCCTTCATCTGGTTCCATTATCCCCGACGACTGAATTCCTAGTGGCTGGCTTCGATCGTCATACACTTTGCCTTCGAGAGCCGCTCTTTTCTCCGCTTGGAACATCGGGCCGAAGTCTCTTCCCACAGCTGAGTTTATGAAAAGGAAGATCAGAGTTCCGATGCAATAGAACCGCATAGGCAGTAATTCTAAGAATATTCCGTATCCAGATAATTCAATACCAAGTGACTTTGCCTCATCGCCTAAAAGCATCGCCTCCACCGCAATCCAAGTCGAAAGCACCGCCAACCCAGCTACTGGTGCCGTTGTGGAATCAACTAAGTAGGCAAGCTTCTCCCTAGATATACGCCACTTGTCTGACAATTTTTGCATCGTATTGCCAAGCACTACCGTGTTTGCGTAGTCGTCAAAGAACATCGCCACTCCTCCCAGTCCTATCGCAATCTTAGCTCGTTTCCGGCTTGTGGCGAACTTTCCGAGGACATCGACCAATCCACTTAGGCCACCGTTACGGGAAAGCACATGAACGAGCCCGACAAGCGTGAATAGAAACAGGAAAATATAGAGGCTGAAACTGGAACTTAATGACTTCCAGATGAAGTCATGGATGGCTAGAGTAATAACAATCAACGGATTCAGCCCAAAAGAGAGAAAAGCCCCTGCGAAAAACGCCGAAAGCAGGGCAATTACCATTGACCGGAAAAACAGGGCAACAAGCACTGCCAATAGGGGTGGCGACAAAGAAGTCCAGTGCCCTAACACCTTCGGAGCAGTCGAACCTCCGCGCAGCTGATCAATAAAACTCAACTCACTTTCGCTCCCAGTCGTCTCTAACCCTACGTCCGGAGACAATTCTGGCGTAACCGGAACCATCGCTAGAAACGAACATACAGCCAAAAGGGTCAGGAAAAACGCCAACCAGCGTTCCGGACGTTTCCAATAGGCTTTCGGGTTCATCAAGGCGGAAGGGGATAATCTTGGGAACTACCCTCCCAATCCCCTGCTAAAAAAGTTACGTTTGCAGGACTACCAGTAGAGCGTTTCGTAAGATTCGATATAATGCCGGGAAAGATCAACGGCTTTATCACAAGAGAAACAGAATCCCTGCCAACTCCATCAATCGGGTTCGCATCAATAAAGTGCTACAAGGCAACTGGAGCCGGGTGTGCTACAGCACGTAACCCGCCAACTGCTTGTCGACCTTGAGCCGCTTTAGCTTGGAGAATACCGGAAGACCGTTGTCAAAGGGCGCCTCAACCTCACCTTGGATGAGTGGAAGGGCATACTTGATAAATGGATAATTCATACTCACGCCATCGTCATTGATCCAGTCATCAGGAATCCGCTTGGTTCCTTCGGAAACTTCACTCAAATCCGCTAGCCCTGTCTCGCACGCATAGGTGTCCGACTCAGTCCGCTGCAAGGTAATCATCTTTCCAGATTCCTCTTTCTCGACTGCTGCCAAAATCGCATCCCTGCCAGCCAGGTAGGCCTCATCGACATCGGTTTTGGAAGCGCAATGCGCTGCAGTCCTTTGAGCAATGCCCAGTTTGCAGGAGCGAGCACTCACGCTAAGGCTCCGTTCAACGAGCCCCTTCAGGTACTCTCCTGAACCTCCGAGCTGAACGTTTCCAAAGGCATCAATGCTAGAAGATCCAACCGAAACATAGTTCCCGTCTGTATCGACTAGCCCTTCGCCAACCACGATTACACAGTATTTTTCCCGCTGAAGCACTCGCTGTACATCTTCGATAAACTTTTCAGCAGCGAACGGCACTTCGGGCAGGTAGATCAGATGCGGAGGGTCATGCGGGTGGTCCA
>Ga0213862_10000474_pt1 | contig 16959 bp, 20 predicted proteins | sample PICome_7_FD_160092 | JGI IMG/M metagenome (GOLD analysis project Ga0213862, IMG submission 160092) | Coastal seawater microbial communities near Pivers Island, North Carolina, United States - PICO266 | ecosystem: Environmental > Aquatic > Marine > Coastal | place: USA: North Carolina... | reverse complement strand
TACTTCTTTGGCCTCTTTAATCCCAGTGATTAAATAACCTACATCTCCAGCTTTTACGCTGCTTTTTATTTCTTGTTTTAATTTAAGAGCCCCAACTTCATCGGCATAATAGTCATTATTGGTTGCAATAAATTTAATGTGTTGGCCTTTTTTAATTTCTCCATTCAATATTCTAAAATAGGTTTCAACCCCCCTAAAAGGATTGTAAACAGAATCAAATATTAGAGCTTGTAAAGGCTTGTTTACATCTCCTTTGGGTGCCGGTATTCTTTGAATAATAGCCTCTAGAATGTTCTCAATTCCAATGCCCGTTTTAGCGCTCGCTGGAATTACTTCTGATGCATCACAACCTAAGAGTCCAACAATGTCATCAGTTACCACCTCTGGATTTGCAGATGGTAAATCAACTTTGTTTAAAACAGGGATAATTTCTAAATCATTTTCAAGAGCTAAATACAAATTAGATATGGTTTGAGCCTGAATACTTTGGGCAGCATCAACTACCAACAAAGCTCCTTCGCAAGCAGCAATTGACCTAGAAACCTCGTAAGAAAAGTCGACATGTCCAGGAGTATCTATTAAATTTAATACATAGGTTTCTCCCTTGAAGGTATATTCCATTTGTATTGCGTGACTTTTAATGGTAATACCTCTTTCTCGCTCCAAATCCATATTGTCTAATAATTGGTTTTGTTTTTCGCGTGCAGTGACTGCTCCAGTGGTGTCTAAAAGACGATCGGCAAGGGTGCTTTTACCATGATCAATATGGGCAATAATGCAAAAATTACGTATGTTTTTCATAAAAAATACTACTCTTATTGAGTTTGCAAATATAGAATAAAAGGAACCAACTTATAGTGCTTAATTAAAAACCGTTTTAAAAAAAATAATTAAAAAAAACTATATTAAGCTATTTACTAAAATCAAAATTATTACCCTTACAAAAAGACATTAATTTACTTACTTTTGCAAACATATGGTTAAAATAGACACTATAGAACTTGGAGATTTTCCGCTGCTACTTGCGCCTATGGAAGATGTAAGCGATCCTCCATTCCGAGCATTGTGCAAGGAACAAGGTGCAGATGTGGTTTATACCGAGTTTATATCATCTGAGGGCTTGATTCGTGACGCTGCAAAAAGTGTTATGAAACTAGATATTTACGAAAAAGAACGGCCTGTTGGAATTCAAATTTTTGGAGCAAATTTAGATTCAATGCTTCGAAGTATTGAAATAGTGGAAGCTTCCAAACCAGACATTATTGATATTAATTTTGGTTGTCCAGTAAAAAAAGTAGTTTCTAAAGGTGCAGGTGCAGGCATATTAAAGGATATTGACCTAATGGTTTCTTTAACTAAAGCAATGGTTGAACACACTTCTTTGCCAATAACGGTTAAAACTCGCCTAGGTTGGGATGAAGAAACTATAAAAATTGTAGAGGTAGCTGAAAGATTACAAGATGTAGGTTGTAAGGCAATAGCTATTCACGGAAGAACTAGAAAACAAATGTACAAGGGTGCCGCTGATTGGGCACCTATTGCTGCGGTTAAAAACAATTCGAGAATGCACATACCTGTTTTTGGAAACGGAGATGTTAATACCCCAGAACGAGCTAAAGAAATGAGAGATTTATTTGGCCTTGATGGAGCAATGATTGGTAGAGCAAGTATTGGTAACCCATGGTTTTTTAGAGAAGTACAACATTATTTAAAAACAGGTAAAAAATTATTAAACCCTACGATGTCCGAACGGATTGAAGCCGCAAGAAGACATTTACAAATGGCAATCGCTTGGAAAGGTGAAAAACTAGGTGTTTTTGAAACAAGAAGACATTACACAAATTATTTTAGAGGAATACCTCATTTTAAGGAATATAGAATGAAAATGGTTACTAGCGATGATTCAATCGATGTTTTTAATGTGATAGACGAAGTGGCAATAAAGTTTAAGGACTATCGGTTTGATTAAGAAGTTAGCTTTTTGTTACTCGAGTTGCTGCAATCTTTGAGGATATACCACCTAAAAAAAGAATGGTTATAAATACAATTACGATATTAATAAACTCTAATTTAACAGGATAAGGCATGTTTGGAGCTATAGGCACAAAACCAAACTTTTGTTGAAAAAAGACTACTATTATTCCAAAGAAAAGACCTATAAACAAGCCTGTAGATGTCATTAACAGCCCATTGTAAAAGAAAATTTTTTTAATTTCTTTTATTGTTAGCCCCAAAGAAACAAGTGTTTTAATATTATCTCGCTTATCAATAATAATCATGATGATGGTTCCAGTAATGTTAAATATAGCAATTGCAGCAATTAGGCTTACAAATAGGTAAACAAATAAATTTTCGATATTTAACATTTTATATAGACCATCGTTTTGTTGCATTCTATTTTTAACGGTAACATTTTTATTGAAAATTGACTTAATTTCTGATTTTATAAAATCTTCGTTGGCAACAGAAGAAAGTTTAATCTCTATCGATGTTACTTCATTGGGTTTCATAGCTAGTAATGACCTAGCGTAATCAATATCAGAAAAAATATATTCACTATCTAATTCTTCATTTACACTATACATACCTGAGACAACAGCTCTCTTTTTGTAAAAAGCGTCAGCAGCATTTAAAATTTGTCCACCACCAGGTTTAGGTACATAAATTTCAAGTAAATTTCCATAGTCTAGAACCCCTAAAGAAAGCTTCTTTGAAATTCCCAAACCAATTACAACTTCATCATGATTAGGAGTCAACCAATTATTTAAAAATAAAATGCTATCAATAGGGATTACATGTTTAAAGTTGAGGTCTACACCTTTAATTTTCGCCACATGATTTTTACCTCGATATTGAATAAAAATTCTTTCTTCTATTATTTTTGTGTAAGCCTCAATCCCTTTAATATTAGAGATTCGATTTTCTAATTCCTCTGTAAATTGAAGACTCTTACCTTGGTAAGAATAAACTTTTAGGTCAGCATCAAATACATTTGTAAACTGAAGGCTAAACTCTCTTAGGCCAGAAAACCCAGAAAGAACAATAAACAAAGCAATAGAACCAACTGCAGCAGCAGTAACAGCAATTTTTGCTATGATGTTGATAGCATTTTTACTGTTTTTAGAAAACATGTATCTCTTCGCAATGTAGAAAGGGAAATTCAATTAAATTTTTTTTCGTCTGTCCAATAAATTAGGGTCAATGATAGGATTCTCTTTTCCTTGAACTGCATTCTCAAGCTTATTAATATATTCTAAAGAATCGTCATTATAGAATGTTAAGTCAGGCATTTTACGCAGTTGATGTTTTGTTTTTTGAGCTATTTGATGCTTAATTTTTGGTTTTAAAGCATTGAGCTCTTTTACTATAGCATCTGATTTTTCTGCTGGAAAAACACTGGTATATACTTTTGATAAAGATAGATCGGTGGTTACGGTCACTTTAGTTACTGAAATTATAATTCCCAGCTGAACAGATTCGTGTAACATTTTTTGTAATACGACCGCCAGATCATTTTGTAAAACTCCCGCAATCTTCTTTTGTCTATTTGTTTCATTCATACTGCAAAAATACCACATTTAAAAAAAAGAAACTTTAATAAAGCCATCAGAAGCGATGTGTGGTAATAAGAATTCTTATTTTTGTCAAATAATAGACAAGGAATCATGAAAAAAATAGAACATATTGGGATAGCTGTAAAGAACCTTAAAGATTCAAATAAACTTTATGAAAGCTTGTTGGGAAGCCCTCCCTATAAAATGGAGGAGGTAAAAAGTGAAGGAGTTTGCACTTCTTTTTTCATGATTGGAGAAAGTAAAATTGAGCTTTTAGAATCTACTCATCCCGAAAGCACTATTTCAAAATTTATAGACAAAAGAGGAGAGGGGATGCATCACATTGCTTTTGAAGTTGATGATATTGAATCTGAGATTTTAAGATTAAAAAAAGACGGCTTTATTGTCTTGGATGAAACCCCAAAAAAAGGAGCTGATAATAAATGGGTAGCTTTTTTGCATCCTAAATCTACAAATGGAGTCCTGATTGAATTGTGTCAGGAAATAAAATAATAAAAAAATAGCTTGTCAAATATATAAAGAATTCTAAATTTGCAAAAATAAAGTAGGTCCCATAGCTCAGCTGGTTAGAGCACCTGACTCATAATCAGGGGGTCCATGGTTCGAGCCCATGTGGGACCACAAGCAAAATTTAAGGTTTACAGTGGTGTAAGCCTTTTTTTGTGGGCATCATCCAGATTGATACAATTAGCAAAAGAACATTTTAAAATTACAAAAATTGACAGACAATTGATTGACATTCGTGTTCTTTTCGACTTTTAGTAGTTTTTTCATTTTGTTTTATGAGGGTTTAGTTTTTATAAAAACAACATCTATACCGTTATCATTAACAGTCAATGTATTTCCATTAATTATAGCTAATTAAAAATTAAATCCAATCTAATTTTTTAACTGTCATCTTGGTTTCGCAATCACCAGTATGTAAGGTTGTCTTAGGCTCAAATAATAGGTTAAAAACAACCTCTCCATTTGTATGAGGCCTATGTTCTATCCCTTTAGGAATAATTATAATTTCACCTTCCTTAACCTCAACTGTATTGCCGTCTCTAAAATCGATTAAAAGCTTTCCTTTAAATACCATGAAAAGTTCATCTTCATTTTTATGACTATGCCAAACAAAATCACCTTTAAGTTTGCAAAGCTTAACATGTTGACCATTAAGTTCGCCAATAATTTTAGGAGTCCACTTTTCATTAAATAATGAAAACTTATTCATTATGTTAATTGGTTTAAATTTTTTCATAAATCAAAATTACACAATAATTTTATGAATAAGTTAGACTCCCAAACCCTCTAATCCAAATAACTTTTTATTAATAGAATTTTTTTTATAATTAACCATAAATCTTTGCATCTACTTTTGTAAACAGATTTCAGTCTTGTTTAGATAATAATAAACATTAATTCTCTAGTTTACAATTATTTAGATGAAATTAGTTGTTTATCAAATAAAAAGAGTACTTTTGTTTGACAAAATGGACAAATTGATAAACAAAATTAAGGATAGTTTTACCATTCAGGATTTAGAAATACTGACTGGAATAAAGGCGCACACCATCCGTATATGGGAAAAGCGTTACGAACTTTTAAATCCTACAAGGCTTAACAGAAACGTTAGGACATACAGTCTATTAGATCTACAAAAGATGTTAAATGTTAGTCTTTTGTATAAAGGGGGTTATAAAATTTCAAAAATATCGAAACTTTCTGATAATCAAATAGCTGAAGAAACTAAAAAATTTGCTTTAAAAGGTTTTTCTAATTCCTACGAGATTAATTCTCTAATGATATGTATGTATACATTTGATCAGAATTTATTTCATGAAATATATGAACAGCAAATAGAAAAATTAACTTTTAGACAAATATTCACCAATACCTACATACCCTTACTCAACCATCTTGGATTACTTTGGCAGACGGATTCACTAAAGCCTGCTCACGAGCATTTTGTGTCTAACTTAATATACCAAAAAATTGCACTTAATATTGCTAAAATTCCAGTAAATAAAAAATCAAACAATCCAACTAATGTATTGTTTTTACCTTATGGTGAAATCCACGAATTAGGTTTGTTTTTTTTAAATTATTATTTCCAGCTTGTGGGAGAAAAAGTGATTTACCTTGGAAAAAGCATCCCATTTGATAATTTATTTTACCTTAATTCACAGGTCAAAAATATTACTTGGATAACTTATTTTATGATTGACAAAACAGTAGAAGAAAAAGATGAGTTTATTTCAAGCACAGGAAAACTTCTGGAACATACTAAGAATAAATGTATTATCGTAGGAAACATTTGGGATGATTACAAAAAAGTCAATACTAACAATCAAATTATATTTAAATCTAAGTTAGAGGAACTAGTATCCGTCAATGAAGTCAAGCTCTCCGTAATTTAAATAAAATATAACCTTAATAAATTACTCAAGGATGAATTATTCATCCTTTTTTGTTGCTATAAAATTAAATTATCCAAACTTAACATGATTTTTTTAGTTAAGTTTTACTTTTTTAATATAAAAATGTTTAACAAAAAGTTAAATTTGTTTAACAAAGTATTTTTTGTTAGATATTTGTAAAAAAAAAATTTCCATAAAAAAACTTAAAAATACAAAGTATTGTTGTTAGGTTTTGATTGAAACCCCTCATTGGAAGTAATTTCTAGAGGGGTTTTTTAAATAAATTAATTATCTATATTTGAAACATGAGTAAAACTATAAACATCCTAGGTTCTGGATTTTCATCTTTAGCAGCATCTTGTTATTTAGCAAAGGCAGGACACAAAGTGACCGTTTTTGAAAAAAACAGCCAAATAGGAGGTAGAGCAAGACAATATAAAAAAGATGGATTTTTGTTTGACATGGGGCCAACATGGTATTGGATGCCAGATGTTTTTGAACGTTTTTTTTATGACTTTAATAAAAAACCATCGGACTACTATCAATTAGAAAAATTAAGTCCTGCATATGAGGTCTATTTTGGTATTGGTGATTCAGCAGTAATACCAGATAATCTAGATCAAATTTATTCTTTATTTGAGAAAGAAGAAAAAGGATCGTCGTTGCATTTAAAAAAATTCTTGAAGCAAGCAAAAAACAATTATGATGTCGCAGTAAAAGATCTTGTTTATAGACCAGGCGTTTCCCCTTTAGAATTAATCACACCAAAAACAATAAATAAATTAAATCAGTTGTTTTTTGATATCCGTAGTCAAATACAAAAAAGGTTTAATAATCCGCGACTCATTAAGATTTTAGAATTCCCTGTATTGTTTCTTGGAGCTAAACCAGGTAACACTCCTGCTATGTATAATTTTATGAATTGGGCAGATTTTGGTCTTGGAACTTGGCATCCGGTTGGAGGAATGTTTGAGGTCATCAAAGCGATGGAGTCTTTAGCTAAAGAACTTGGCGTTATCTTTAAAACAAATTCAAATGTTGAGAAAATTAACGTAGCAAAAAATAAGGTTGAAAGCCTTCTTGTAAACGGTGAACATCAAAAAGCTCCCGATATACTATTAAGCGGAGCTGATTATCACCACACCGAAACATTATTAGACCCTTCATATAGACAATATTCAGAATCTTATTGGAATAAAAAAACGTTTGCTCCTTCTTCTTTACTTTTTTACGTAGGGTTTAATAAAAGACTAAAAAATGTTTCTCATCATACTTTGTTTTTTGATGAAGAATTTGACTCACATGCGGAATACATATACGATAATCCGTCATGGCCTAAAGACCCTCTTTTCTATGCGAGTTTCCCTAGTATTTCAGATAAGGCCTTTGCCCCAAAAGATAAAGAGGCCGCTACATTTTTAATACCTATCGCTTCAGGTATTGAAGATACTCAGGCTCACAGAGAAAAATATTTTGATATTATTATTAATCGATTAGAAAAATTAACCCATCAAAATTTAAAAGATGATGTGTTATTTGTAAAATCATATTGTATCAATGATTTCATTGAAGATTATAACTCTTATAAAGGCAACGCTTATGGATTAGCCAACATTCTTACACAAACAGCATTTTTAAGACCAAAAATTAAAAGTAAGAAAGTAAAAAATTTGTATTTTACAGGACAATTAACCGTGCCTGGTCCTGGTGTCCCACCAGCACTTATATCAGGGAAAATAGCGGCAGAATCTATTTTAAAGCATTTTAAATCCTGAACTAACTTTAAATAAATTCCAACAAATGAAACAACTATTTGACAGTATATCCAGTGAAAGTTCAAAAATTATCACAAAAAAATACAGTACTTCCTTTTCGATTGCAGTCAATTTATTATCTCCCAATATTCGTGAGGCAATATATAATATATATGGTTTTGTTAGAGTTGCCGACGAAATAGTTGATAGTTTCGAAGATTATCCGAAGGAAGAATTATTAGATAGATTTGAAGAAGAATATAGATATTCCCTAAAAGTTGGTATTAGCTCAAACCCTGTTATTAATGCGTTTCAAGGAACCCTATCAAAATATAACATCAATCATGCTCTTGTGGAATCATTTTTAAAGAGTATGAGAACAGATTTAGAAAAACAAAATTACGATAACCAGAAAGAGATAGACGAGTATATTTATGGCTCAGCTGATGTTGTAGGCCTAATGTGTTTAAAAGTCTTTGTGCAAGGAGATGAAAATAAATATAATAATCTAAAAGAACCGGCAATGAAATTAGGTTCTGCCTTTCAAAAAGTAAATTTTTTAAGAGATTTAAACCAGGATTATGAAAATTTAAATCGATCTTATTTTCCAAACATCAATCCCAATAATTTTACAGAGGCTGATAAATCAAGAGTCTTACTCGAAATAAAAAATGATTTTGAAGAGGCCTATAAAGGAATTATAAAGTTACCTAAAGAAGCAAAACTAGCAGTTTATGTTGCCTATAAATATTACTTTAATCTTTTGTATAAAATAGAAAAGACCCCATCAAAAAAATTAAAAGAAAAGCGAATACGAGTTTCAAACTCGAAAAAGATGGTTCTTTTGATAGCCTCTTATTTTAATTTTAAACTAAATATGGTTTAGACCAACTTAATACTCAATAATTATATAATGATAATTGCAAAATACATAATAATAACAATATTTACTTATGCCGGCATGGAAGGAGTTACTTGGTTTGTTCATAAATACGTAATGCATGGTTTTTTGTGGGTGCTTCACAAAGATCATCATCAGCCTAAGTACCAACATGTTTTTGAAAAAAACGATACATTTTTTGTAATTGGTGCAACACCAAGCATTGCGCTGTTTTATTTTGGAGTCAATCCAGAATTGAACTATAAATTTTTTATTGGTTTAGGAATTTTATTTTATGGTATCACCTATTTTATGGTTCACGATGTCTTAATTCATCAACGATTTAAATGGTTTAAAAAAACAAAAAACAGTTATTTAATTGGTTTACGAAAGGCACATAAAATACATCATAAACACTTAGGGAAAGAAGATGGCGAATGTTTCGGAATGCTAAATGTTCCAAAAAAATATTTTAAAAAACCTTTTTCAGTTAAATGACACCGCTTTATTTTTATATTTTGCTTTTTTCTATAGCTATACCATTACTTTATACCATACTCTTCAAGGACTTTATAAAATTTTGGAAGTATTTTATTATTTCCACAGCATTGGTAGCAGCAATTTTTTTGATATGGGATTATTTTTTTACAGCAATTGGTGTTTGGTCCTTTAACAACGATTACTGTTTAGGAATTGAAATGCTTGGGATGCCCCTTGAAGAATGGCTGTTCTTTTTAATTATTCCCTTTTGTAGTTTGTTTATACATTATTGTGCCATCACCGTAAATCCAAATTTCAAATTCAATAAAAAGGCTTCGTTTTACCTTACCTTAACTCTTATCGTTTTAGTTTTTACTGTTGCTATTGCTAATAGTACCAAGTATTATACTGCCGTAAATTTTTTTATTTTAGCGATGGTATTATCTCTGGGCTTGTTGTTTTTTAGAAGTCACCTCCAAAAATTTTATGCTAGTTTTATTGTTATTTTAATACCTTTTTTTATAGTCAACGGTATTTTAACGGGCTCTTTTATTGAAGCTCCTATTGTTAGTTATAATGATTTAGAAAACTTAGGAATTCGCCTTTTTACGATTCCAGTCGAGGACATCGGCTATGCTTTTTCGATGTTATTTGGAAACCTTATGATTTTTGAAACTCTAAAAAAAAGATTCCATCAAACAACTTAAAATGTCTCTATCTATAAAAAGCCATTCAAATATTTTTACTTTAAAATCGGAAGTTAATTTACCCATGCCAATTTCAACAGCTTGGGATTTTTTTAGCTCCCCCCATAATCTCTCAAAAATTACCCCCCCCGACATGAATTTTTTAATTACTTCGGGGCCAACAAAAAAAGCATATTCTGGACAAATTATAAGTTACAAGGTCAATGTTTTAAAGTATTTTAGATTGAACTGGGTAACAGAAATAACTCAGGTAGAATTTGAACAATATTTTATAGATGAACAGCGATTTGGGCCTTATAAAATGTGGCATCACGAGCATTTATTTGAGCCTGTAGATGCTAATAATTGTAAAATGACCGATATAGTTAGTTATAAATTACCCTTTGGGCTACTCGGTATATTAGGCCACAAGCTTTTTATAAAAAAACAGTTGATTTCCATTTTTGAGTACCGAACACAACAAATACAAAGCCTTTAATGAAAAAATAATAGTTAGATAGGAAAAGTTAATACCCCTGAGTGAGTCGTTTAATATATTTGCCAACAACATCAAACTCCAAATTTACGCGAGTACCAACACCAAATTCTTTAAAATTAGTATGATTAATGGTGTAAGGAATAATAGCAACAGTGAACTCATTTTTTTTAGAATCCACTACTGTTAAGCTAACTCCGTTTACTGTAATAGATCCCTTTTCAATAGTTACATTGCTATAGTCATCATCGTATTTAAAGCTAAAATAGGTGCTTCCTTCTACTTCTGATACACCAGTACATATTCCAGTTTGATCTACATGCCCTTGAACTATATGACCATCTAAGCGTTGTTGCAATTTCATAGATCTCTCAAGATTAACCAAATCCCCAACTTTTAAATCTCCAATATTGGTCTTTTCTAGTGTTTCCTTTATTGCAGTGACCACATAGCTATCGTTTTTAATCTTAACAACGGTCAAGCAAACGCCATTATGCGAAAGACTTTGATCAATTTTTAATTCTTGGGTTATAGCGCTTTTTACTTCAAGATGAATATTAGTTCCCTCTCTTGTTAAGGAAACAATTTCTCCTATTGATTCGATTATTCCTGTAAACATAATTACATTTAGTTACATTTGTAAAACAAAAATAATGATAAAAAAAGAGATCTAGATTAAATGAATAATCAAAATAAAATAGTCGTTGGAATTTCTATTGGAGACCTAAATGGTATTGGCAGCGAAGTAGTTTTAAAAACATTACAAGACTCAAGAATTCTTGATTTTTTTACGCCAGTAATATTTGCATCTCTTGAAATCATGAATTTCTTTAAAAATCACTATCATTTAGAGTGCAACTTATTTGGAATTGATAAATTAGACGCAATAAATCATAAAAAAATTAATGTTTTTAATACCTGGAAAGAGTCGGTAACTATAAATTTTGGATCAGAGAATCCAAAAATAGGGTCTTATGCCATTAAATCTTTAAGCGCATCGGTGGAAGCGTTAAAAAGTAATAAAATAGACGTATTGGTCACGGCTCCTGTTAACAAATCTAGTATTCAATCAGAAGACTTTAATTATCCAGGTCATACAGATTTTTTAAATAGAGAGTTAAAGGGCGAAAGTTTAATGTTGATGATTAAAGATTCATTAAGAATCGGATTGTTAACAGACCATGTAGCGGTCAAAGATATTTCTAAAAAAATTACCAAAGAATTAATAGAAAAAAAAATAAAGACTGTAAAGGATAGCTTAGTCAAAGATTTTGGAATTGGAAAGCCGAAAATTGCAGTTTTAGGTATTAATCCTCATAATGGGGACCATGGTGTCATCGGGAGCGAAGACGACACCTTATTAAAACCCGTTTTAAAAAATCTATTTGATGAGGGAATTTTAGTCTACGGACCTTATGCTGCAGATAGTTTTTTTGGATCCGGAAATTTCGAAAATTTTGATGCTATCATAGCCTCTTATCACGATCAAGGTCTTGTACCTTTTAAGACGTTATCCTTTGGGAAAGGTGTAAATTATACCGCAGGATTAAACAAAATCAGGACCTCTCCTGATCACGGTACTGCGTTTGATATTGCAGGAAAAAATATAGCAGATCATGCTTCTTTTAAGGCAGCTGTTTTTAACGCCATCCACATATTTAAAAAAAGAGAAGAGTATCAAGTGCTTTCTGATAATCCTTTAAAAAGATCAACTAATAATAAGCTGTTTTATAAGAAAAAACAATAATTCGCTTCAAATTCGATGCAGTTCTTAAGCGTAATGTGCTTTAAAAATTAAATACCAAAAAAGATTTGCTAAAAAAGATATGCAGTATAATTATTTTTTTATCTTTGCAGCCGCGTCATTGAAAAGTTAAATGTGCTAACAGCTGTGTGATTATGAAGCAATTAAAAGAATTTATAATCCCTTTTATAGGACTGAAATTAGGAGAGCACTCGTTTGACTTTAAGATAACCAAAACGTTCTTTGAGTATTTTGAGTATGAAGATTTTAATAATTCAGACATTAATCTTGAAGTATTGTTGATTAAGAAAAATACTATGTTGGAGTTTACTCTAAGCTTTAACGGCTACGTAAATGTAAATTGTGACGTAACTAATGAGCCTTATGACCAAAATATTACAGATTCTTTTCATTTTATTGTAAAATTTGGAGATGAATTTAATGATGAAAATGAAGAATTAATTATTATACCTCATGGAAGTTATGAATTTAATATTCAGCAATACATCTATGAATCAATAGTGCTTTCAGTTCCAACAAAGAGAACCCATCCAGGAATTGAAGCTGGAACATTAAAATCGGATATTCTTAATAAGCTAGAAGAATTACGTCCAACTCTAGAAGGTAATAAACCTGAAAAGAAAGATGAAAATATAGACCCACGATGGGACAAATTAAAAAATTTATTAACAGACAAATAAAAAAGTAATGGCACATCCAAAGAGAAAAATCTCAAAAACTAGAAGAGATAAAAGAAGAACTCATTACAAAGCGACAACGCCACAAATAGCTACAGATCCTACAACTGGAGAATCTCATTTGTACCACAGGGCCCACTGGCATGAAGGAAAGCTATATTACCGAGGTCAAATTGTTATTGACTCAGTAGAAGAGGTAGCTTAGTAACTAAATACAGTATTAAAAAAACGCTCACATTAATGTGAGCGTTTTTTATTGCAATACTTTTTTTAAATTTTAAAATAAGATAAAAATTAAGCGTTTTTATCTTGTTTTTGACTAAATTTTAGTAATTTTCGACCGATTTAGAGGAATTTTGCCTCTTTTTGATAAATTAATTCAAAAATATGAGTAAAATCACAGCAGCGATTACAGCTGTAGGAGGCTATGTCCCAGATTACGTTTTGTCCAATGAAATTTTGGAAACGATGGTAGATACCAATGATGAGTGGATTACTGCTCGAACAGGTATAAAAGAACGTAGAATACTAAAAGATAAAGAGAAGGGAACCTCCTTTCTTGCCATACAAGCCGCAAAGGACCTTCTAAAAAAAAATAATACTGATCCAAAGGAAATAGATATGATTGTTATGGCAACTGCAACACCGGATATGCCAGTTGCAGTGACCGGATCATATGTTGCAACTCAAATTGGAGCAGAAAATGCATTTTCATACGATTTGATGGCCGCCTGTTCTAGTTTTTTATTTGGCATGTCAGTAGCAGCGAAATATATTGAATCGGGACGATACAAGAAAGTACTCTTGATTGGAGCTGATAAAATGTCTTCCATAATTGATTATAAAGATCGTACAACCTGTATCATTTTTGGAGATGGAGCAGGAGCGGCACTTTTTGAGCCTAACTATGAAGGATTGGGTGTACAAGACGAACTTTTACGGACAGATGGCTCAGGAAGAGAATCTTTAAAAATTGATGCGGGAGGGTCTTTACTGCCAGCTTCTGAAAAAACAGTTGAAAATAATCAACATGTTGTCTTCCAAGATGGAAAAACAGTATTTAAATTTGCTGTTACAAGAATGGCAGATGTTTCTGAAAAAATATTAGAAAGAAATCAGTTAACAGGAGACGATATTCAATGGCTAGTACCTCATCAAGCAAATAATAGAATTATAGACGCAACTTCAAATAGAATGAAGTTAGCAGAGGAGAAGGTGATGAAAAATATACATAAATATGGGAATACGACTTCAGCAACCTTACCTTTATGTCTTTGGGATTATGAAAAGAAACTAAAAAAAGGAGATAAATTAGTATTTGCCGCCTTTGGAGGCGGTTTTACTTGGGGAGCCATGTATCTTACTTGGGCATATGACTCCAAATAAACAGAACAATTAAAACTGAAACCATGAATTTAAAAGAGATTCAAAATTTAATCAAGTTTGTAGCAAAATCTGGAGCTACAGAAGTAAAACTTGAAATGAATGATGTAAAGATTACAATTAAAACAGTTGATGAACAATCAAAAGCTGATACGACTTACATTCAACAGATTCCTGCTTTAGCTCCTTCTCAAGGAGCTTCTGCACCTGTTGTGCCTGTGCCTGAAGCTGCTGTACCATCTGCTGAAGTATCCTCAGAAACAGCAGAGGACGCAAATTATATAACGGTAAAGTCACCAATAATTGGTACTTTTTACAGAAAATCATCACCAGACCAGCCTGCTTTTGTAGAGGTTGGAGACACTATTAAAGAAGGCGACGTCTTGTGTATTATTGAGGCAATGAAACTTTTCAACGAAATTGAAAGTGAGGTCTCTGGAAAAATTGTTAAGTTTCTTGTTGACGACGCAACACCTGTAGAGTTTGATCAACCATTATTTTTGGTAGACCCATCTTAATTAATTAAATCTAAAATAGTCAAAATCTAAATATATTATTTTAAGGTTACGGTTTTGACGCATTGAAATTTATTGAAATTATGTTTAAAAAAATATTAATTGCCAATAGAGGAGAAATAGCATTACGAGTAATTCGTACTTGTAAAGAAATGGGGATAAAATCTGTTGCAGTTTATTCTGCAGCAGATGCTGAAAGTCTTCACGTTAGATTTGCTGATGAAGCTGTTTGTATTGGCCCTGCACCAAGTAACGAAAGCTACTTAAAAATCCCCAATATAATAGCTGCAGCAGAAATTACAAACGCTGATGCAATCCATCCTGGATACGGTTTTCTTTCTGAAAATGCTAAGTTTTCTAAATTATGTGAAGAGCACAATATTAAGTTTATTGGTGCTTCTGAAGATATGATTAACCGAATGGGCGATAAAGCAATGGCTAAAACTACTATGATTGAAGCTGGGGTACCTTGCGTTCCAGGAAGTGAAGGTGTTATTCCAGATTTTAAGACATGTATAAAAGTAGCTAACGATACAGGATATCCTGTGATGCTTAAAGCAAGTGCCGGTGGTGGTGGTAAGGGAATGAGAGCTGTTTGGAATGAAGAAGATCTTGAAAACGCTTGGAAATCTGCTAGGGCAGAAAGTAAGGCTGCTTTTGGGAATGATGATATGTACATGGAAAAACTTATCGAAGAACCTCGCCATATCGAAATACAAATCATTGGCGATAGCAAAGGAAACGCATGTCATTTAAGTGAAAGAGATTGCTCCATACAAAGACGTCACCAGAAATTAACCGAAGAAACTCCAAGTCCTTTTATGACAGATAAACTCCGTGAAGAAATGGGACTAGCTGCTGTTAGAGCTGCTGAATATATAAAATATGAGGGAGCTGGAACCGTCGAGTTTTTAGTTGATAAGCATCGAAATTTTTATTTCATGGAAATGAATACACGGATTCAAGTTGAACATCCAATTACAGAGCAAGTAATTATTGATTTTGATTTAATAAGAGAACAAATAAAGGTTGCAGCTGGTATTCCTATTAAGGGGGTTAATTACTTTCCCAAACTCCATTCTATTGAGTGTCGTATCAATGCAGAAGACCCCTTTAATGATTTTAGACCACACCCTGGAAAAATTACCGAATTGCATTCGCCAGGAGGTCATGGGGTTCGCCTAGACACGCATGTTTATGCAGGATATACAATTCCTCCAAATTATGATTCGATGATAGCAAAATTAATTACTACAGCACAAACTCGTGAAGAAGCTATAAGTAAAATGCGTAGGGCATTGGATGAGTTTGTTATAGAGGGAATTAAAACTACCATTCCTTTTCATAGGCAATTGATGGACCATCCTGATTTTATAGAAGGTAATTTTACAACTGCCTTTATGGATAGTTTTGAAATGAGTGAAATAGAAGAAGAATAACACGAAACTCCGAACATTGACGTTCGGAGTTTTTATTTAATAAGAGCACTAGTAGACAAAAAGTTTAATGACTCCTCAAGAATTAAAATTTGAATTACAACAGCAGTGTAAAGATCTAATTAAGCTCAGGTATGAAAGTGTAAACAAGACTATTGCTAATATTGAGCAGGCGCTAAGAGATGAATCAAAAAGTACCAGTGGTGATAAACATCATACCGAACGTGCCATGTTGCAAATTCAACGAGAGGAAGCTGGAAAGCAGTTAAGGGAGATCGAAAAAGTAATGTTACAACTAGATAAAGTAACTATTAGTGACGTTTCAGAAATAATTCGTTTAGGAAGTATTATCGAAACTAACCAGGCTAATTTTTTTATAAGCATATCGGTAGGCAAATTAGAAGTTAAAGATACCATCTACCTTGGTGTTGCTCCAGTAGCTCCAATAGGTCGTTGTCTTTTAGGAAAAGTAAAAAATGAACAATTCAATTTTAATGGAGTTGTATATAAAATAAAAAAAGTTTACTAATTAATACAGGCAGTAATATATTTAGCATAAATTAAAAACTACTTTATGAAATTTATTCTTTGATTATGATTTTAAGAAATTATTTAAAACATATTCAGCAATTTGGATAGCATTAGTTGCGGCACCTTTTCTTAAATTATCACTAACAATCCACATATTTAAAGTATTGTCTTGACTCAAGTCTTTTCTAATACGTCCCACAAAGACTTCGTCTTTGTCATGCGCATATATAGGCATGGGATAGGTATTGGTATCTGGATTATCTTGAACGGTAACTCCTGGAGTTTCATGTAGGACCTTTCTAATTTCACTAATCCTAAAACTTTTTCTAAACTCAATATTTACAGACTCACTATGTCCACTAGCTGTAGGGATTCGGAC
>Ga0213862_10000473_pt1 | contig 16982 bp, 34 predicted proteins | sample PICome_7_FD_160092 | JGI IMG/M metagenome (GOLD analysis project Ga0213862, IMG submission 160092) | Coastal seawater microbial communities near Pivers Island, North Carolina, United States - PICO266 | ecosystem: Environmental > Aquatic > Marine > Coastal | place: USA: North Carolina... | reverse complement strand
TCTTGTAATGATAAATTTTCCATGATGTTTTTAATTTAAATGTTTATTATTTGTTTAACTATGGTTCAAAAGTATTTCAAAACTTTCAATTGTGCAAGCCTTTTTTAAAAAATGTTTATATGCAGTCTAAAACTTTCTTTTAATTCGCTGAATATCAATGACTTACAAACTTAATTTTTAATCGTTCTAAATAAACTTTGTTTGTGTTTTAATCGGTTCGGGCGGGGATAAAGGGAAGGCTCTGCTTCTTTGTCTTACAAAAATATATTCAATTCCTTTTGTCTTTTGCTCCACCTGGAAGGGAAGGCGGGGCGGATATTGGGGGAAGGCTTGACGTATTACGGGAAACGGGAAACGGGAAACGGGGGCGGGGGTGCTACCTGGTGCGGGGTCGGTGCTACCTGGAACGGCCCAGGAAAAAAGCTAAAAAGTTCCGAGCGAAAATTTTGAATCGAGTTTGCTTTCAAAAAAAATTTTGACTTCGGGTCGGGGGGTGGTGTGTGTATATCGTGGTATTACCCTCAGGTTCTAAACATCTAATATATTTTTATTATCTTTGTTGCATATGGAGTCGTGGAGTTTGAAAATTGAGTTTCACTATCCTCATAATAGATTTGCCTTAGGGTTTGATATTATGAGACCAGAGGAAAATTACGATTACACTACGATCCGATTATATTTATTAATAGCAACATTAACTTTAGATTTTTAGTATGAGTCATTTCAAAGGATTAACACCAAGACAAGAAGGTTATACAGTTAAGAATGGTCGTCTTATAAATGACGCACCAGACGGAATGACTGGAATAGCTAAAGCAGCGAGCATAAAGAGAGCTGTAAAGAACGATCGTAAGATTAACCAAATTGCAGAAGCTATAGAGCTTGCTGAAAACAAAAAGAATTTCAGACAACTTTATTTTTAAACTTGATTTCCCAATGTTCTGTTTTGATTGAGTTTGAAAGAGGTTACATTAAGTAGCCTCTTTTTTTTATCCCTATTTCTTTATTATTATATATTATAGTCATTATAATGACTCTTTTTATGACAGTTATAAAAATATAATATATTAATAATCAGTTAGTTATAATTAAAATGACTGAAATGACAGTTTTATTCTATAAAAATAGAATATAAAAATATATATAATAGAGAAAATATATAGTAGAGAAAAGTAGCAACCCAAGTCGTCATTGCGTCATTGGAAAGTATTTGATACGAATGCGGTAGCTATGAAAAATAATTTTGTATATTTGCTATACACTTTAATCAAATTTATTATTATGTCAAAACAGGGCTACATTCCTAAGGATCTTCACTTTGATGAAGAGGGGAGGAACAAGTTAATTAGCGGGATTACTAAAATATCCCAAGCAGTAAAAAGCACATTAGGGCCAAGAGGTAAAACCGTACTAATCGAATCGCCCGACCACTTACGTGGAATCACTATAACAAAAGACGGAGTGACTGTTGCCAAGTCTATTTCGCTGGATGATCCAGTTGAGAACCTTGCAATACAAATAATGAAAGATGCAGCACAGCGTACTGCAAACTCTGCTGGTGATGGAACGACAACAGCTATTGTATTAGCAGAAGCATTTATAAATGCAGGGCAGAAGTATATAACTCCTTCTAACAATACGACCCAAGTTATTCGACATATAAATAAAATGGTTGAGGACTTAGTCAAAGATCTAAAAAAGAACTCGAAGAAAATTACCAAGAAAAGTTTATTGAATGTAGCAAAGATATCTGCAAACAATGATGCAACTATCGGCAAGTTAATATACGATGCGTATAACAAAGTAGGTAGAGATGGAATTGTTACTGTAGAAAAATCTCAGAACCATGAGACGTTTGCGGAAGTAACCAATGGTATAAAGATAGATCGTGGTTACACTTCTAACTTATTTATCAATAACCAAAAGAAAGACGAATGTATTTTGGAAGACGTTCGTGTATTGGTATGCGATCAAGAGATAAGTAATATCCTACAAATAGAAAACGTACTTAAACCAATTATCCAAAACAATGAGAAGCTTTTGATCATAGCAGACTGCGGGCAAAACGTCATCAACACGTTTGCTGCCAATGTCGTCCGAAACAATTTAAAGCTTTGTAATATAGCTCCTCCTTCTTTTGGTTATAAAAAGAATGAGCTTATGCAAGACATTGCAGCAACTGTAGGTGCTACATACTTCTCTGAGCAAACGGGTGATGACCTGAGCTTGCTTCGTATGGAAGATTTAGGTTTTGCTAATAAAATAATAATAGGCAAAGAACAATCGGTATTGATAAAGAACGATGAGCCTACTGAAGAACTTAAAACTCGTATTGCTGAATTAAAGATTCAACAAGCCAACACAACTAATACAGTAGATAGAAAATTTATTGATGAGCGTATAGCAAGTTTAGCTGGAGCTATAGGATGCATTTACGTAGGCGGTAATTCAGATGTAGAGCAAAAAGAAAAATTCGACCGAGTCGATGACTCGGTATGTGCAGTGCGTTCCGCACTGGAGGAAGGAATTGTAGCTGGAGGAGGAATAGCTTTGTATGAGCTTTCTTTGGATATGGACAATATTTTATTCCCTTCTTCTATTGATGAAAAGGAAGATAGAGATTATTCTACAGCTTTTAATATTGTAAAGGATACTTTGTGTCAACCATTATATCAGATATTAAGAAATGCAGGACAAGATCCTGAGGCGATAATAGGATTGGGCCACGGTTACTTTGATGGGCTATGTAGAGGGTACGATGTAAAAAATGAGAAGTACGGTAATATGTTTGATATGGGTGTTATAGATCCATTGAAAGTAACAAAGAACGCATTAATAAATGCCAGTAGTGTTGCAACAACAATACTATCAACTAATGCTATTGTAACACATCAACGAATAAAAGTAGACTAATGCAACCAATAGGAAAATACATTGTAATAAATAAAATAGAAGAAGAAGTAAAAACTGAATCAGGTATTCTTTTATCTGCAGAAGATGTAGCTTCTATGCGATATCAAAAAGGAAAGGTTGTAAAGCCAGGAACTTTAGTAGATACTATAAAGTCAGATGATACTATCTATTATGATAAGGCAGCTGGACACTCTATGCTTATAAACGATACTACATATACTGTTATATCAGAAAGAGATGTCGTGGTAGTTCTTTAATTATCTCGTATCTCTTTATTTATTTTTTTCATATACGTTCTAAAAACCTTGTCTCTAAATTTAACATCGTGTTTAAACACAGGGTTGTTTACATAGTTTTCAGGAAACTCTTCTCCGTTTAGTTTGCCATAAACATTACTAACCATTCTTTTACCTTTGTATGTTAATTCATATAAGGCAGCCTCTCTACCTGACTTCTTTCTCCATTCATGTATCCACCCATCTCGTATCAGTTCGTAGAACTTATTATTATTCCAACTAAACAATTCTTGGTATTCCTCAAACTTAGTCTTGTTAAATAAATGCTCACTATATAGAAATAGCATTAGCTCTAAGTCTCCAGTTGTAATATTATATTTTCGTTTAGCCCAATATTTTACCACTCTCCAGTATTTAAGGTAATCATGTTTAGGGTTAGACCGTGAAGTATTGCGAACAGGTATGCTCATGAAAAAGTAAATTAAATTAGTTATTTTTGTAAAGATACAAAAGTACGAAGATGAAACAATCAGACGTTAAAAAAATCATTGTTCATTGCTCTGCAACAAGAGAGGGTGATGACTCGATAAACGCTGAGGTTATAGATAGATGGCATAAGAAAAGAGGGTGGAAAGGAATCGGATATCATTTTTGTGTTTTAATTGACGGAACAATAGAAACGGGTCGAATGGTAAACAAATGCGGAGCTCACACAAAGGGCCTGAATTGTTCTTCCATCGGGGTATGTTATATTGGAGGCGTAGAATCTGAAAGAGACTCAAGAGGAAAGTATCCAGCAAAAGACACAAGAACTCCAGAGCAAAAAGATTCTTTGTTAAAACTATTGGGTGTTTTGCGTAAAATGTATCCAGACGCAACTATACATGGCCATCGAGACTTTGCTGCAAAAGCATGCCCAAGTTTTGATGCCACAGAAGAATATTGTAATATTTAATTTTAAAATAAATAATTATGCCTGTTAAAAAAGGAAAAACCAAAAGCAGCTATAGCCCTAAGTCCCGTTCAAAGGGATCTAAGAAAATTGCTAAATTAAGTGCAAAGCTTAGTAAGAAAAAAGCCAAAGTAAATAAACTTTCTGATAAAGCAGATTTAATGAATGTTACTGGTAAAACAAAAAGAGCTGGTAAAATATTAAAAAGAGCTGATGCAAAAGTTTCTCGTGTAAACAAGAAAGTGCAAAAGAAAGTTAAGAAGGTTGTAAAAAAATCAGGCTTAAAAAAAGGAGCAGTTAACGCAAGTAGAATGCGTATAAAAAGATAGTTATGAAAGATCCAAAAAGAAAAAAAGTAAGAACTCAGGTTTGTAAGACAAACAAGAAAGGAGTTACGAAATGTAAATACAAGATGGTTAAAAGAACACCTAAGCAATTAAAAGCTTATGATGAAATGAAATCAAGAGGGAACAAAAGAAAACTAAGCGATCTTGATATAAACTATCCTGTTAAAGTTATTGATAAAAGAAAAAAGAAATAATATATTTAAAGTCATAAGTTATGCCAGATCCAAAAAAGAAAAAAAAGAAAAAGGTAAAAAAGATTTTAAATAAGGTAAAAAGCAAAGCAAAAACTATTGCTATAAATACAATTGTAGATCTAAAAGATGCCGCTAAAGCCCGTAAGATTAGAAGAAAGAAACAGAGAAACAGAAGAAGAACTTTTAACCCTTATGATTAATGGCTGGAAGAACTAAAAAGAAAAAAGGTAATAAGATTTGTGCTGCAGGTATATCTTGGGCTAAAAGAACTTTTGACAAGTATCCATCTGCTTACGCAAACATGGCAGCAAGTAAATATTGTAAAGATCCTAATTATGGCAAAAAAAAGAAGTAAAAAAGATTATAATAAAATAGGCTTTAGAAATAAAGACATAGATAAGTTCGGAATGCTTAGTGTAAAAGCGGGTATTGATAATAACCCAGGAATTACCAAAGCGGATAGAATTGCTGGTGCTAAAATGAAAAAGAAATAGTTATGCCAAAGAAACCCAAAAGAAACCGAATAAGAAGAGTTACAGAATGTACTTATGATTCTGTAACAAAGAAAAAAACTTGTAAAAAAGTATTTAAGAGAATGACTAAAAATCAAGTTCTTAAAATGAAAGGAAAAATTAAAGACGCAAAGGAAAAAAGTTAATTATTATGCCAATAAAAAAACCCATCAAGCCTTATGCTAAAACACGCAAAGGAAAAAAGTATTTTAAAAAAATAAATAAAGCTGTCGAAAAAGTAGATAAAATAGGCAGAAAAACAAAAAAAAGAGAGCTAAAGGCAACTGAACAAGGTAAGCCTAAAAAGGCTAAAAGAATTGTTAATAGAACAACTAAAAAAGCTAAGAGAGTATTTAACAGGGGTACAAAGCGATAAGCAAGTATTCTTATAAAACTAAATAATTATGCCAACAGTAAAATATAAATGTGGACAAAGCGGTAAGATGAAAAAGAAAACTTTTCCTTACAACGCAGTAGGTAAAGCTCAGGCAGCTGAGTTTGCTAAAACAATGAAAGGTAGTATGAAAAACAATCCAGGCTACGGCATGGAAAAATCATATTAATATGAATGTAAAGCAAATGAAGGCTGTGGTCTCTCAACTTAAAAAAGCATCAAAGATGCATGCGGCTCAGGCAGCTAAGATTGAGAAGATGATAAAAAAAATGCCTAAGAAAAAATAATGGGTGAGCTAAAGAAATGGCGTGATGAAAAATGGGTTCGTATCGGAACAGATGGGAAGATAAAAGGGCCATGTGGTACTTCTAAGAACAAGAAGAATCCAGATCGTTGTTTGCCTTTAGCTAAAGCTCGTAGCTTGTCTAAAAGAAAGTTAGCAGCTACAGCAAGGAAGAAAAAGAAAGAAGGAGCAAAAGGAAAACAGTTTGTAAAAAATATAAAAGGAGTAAGGTAATGGCAGACCCAAAAAATAAATACAAAGTAAGCAAGAGAAGTGTAGTAAAGATGAAGGGTAAGGACGGAGGTAAACACACTGAAAAATTTAAAAGCAAAGCTTATACTTCAAACATGGATGACTCTAAGATTAGTCGTACAAAAATGAGGACGAATAAAAAGGGAAGGTCGACTGAAAGCTGGAAGCAAATTAAAAAAAATGCTGACGGAACTTATATATTACAAAAGTGTAATGCAAAAGGAAAATGCACAACCAAAAAGGTTAGCAAAATAAAAGGCAAATCCATTACAAGCAAAATGAAGAGAGGTAGAAAAAGATTGAATAATAAAATCTAAATTCTAATGGCTACTAAAAAAAATATGCCATGTAATAAACCCAGAAGATCTACAAGACCTGGGAAGAAAATGATGGTGAAGGGTTGCCAAGGCGGCCAAGAAAAATTAATTCATTTTGGAGCAAAAGGATATGGGCATAATTATTCTTCAGCTGCAAGAAAAAGTTTCAAAGCAAGACATAAGTGTGGTACAGCTAAATCAAAGTTAACTGCAAGGTATTGGGCCTGTAAAAAACTATGGGCTGGAAAGGGCGGAAGCAAGAAGAGTTCGCCTCAAAATAGACAAGGAAAATATTAGTATATTTGTAAAAACTATTTAAAATGAAAAAACAAGGTTATAATTCAAGATTAGACGAGTCATTAGGTAATAAGCATAAAGGTTCTCATTCTCAATCTATGAAAGATCGTAGAGATGAATCTAAAGCAATGTCCAAAAAAATGTATGGTCATGCTTATGGTGGAGATCATTCTATGAAATATGAGAAGCATTATCCTAAAAGCGTTAAGTCTCATTTGTCTTCATTAATTAAGAAGTAATGAGTTTTAAAAAGGTCGCTTCTAAGATTGCAAAAAAGCAAGGTATCTCTAAGAAAAGAGCCTCAGCTATACTTGCGTCATCTACTCGCAAAGCGAGTGCGGCAGCAAAAAGAAAAAACCCTAAGCTTAAAAGAGTAAAAGGTAAAGCTAAGCGTAGATAGGGTTACAGTTTAATTAATCTAATTTACTATGGCGAAAAAAAAAGTAGTAGCAAAAAAAACTTCAACTTCTAAAAAGAAAGTTGAAAAGAAAGTTGAAAAAGAAGAAGTAGTTGATATTGTAAGAAACACTGTCCAAGTAGTTCCTTACGTAAAAAGAAAAACAATATTTAATACAAAAAAATAATGGACTTTAGAGTTTCACAACCGTTAGCATCATCACCTCCAGGAAGAGGATACGGAAGACGAGCAATGCGTAAAGCAAAAAGAAGAGCTAATAAAGGAGCAAGAGTTGGTCAAAAGTTGGCAAAAATTTGTTCAAGAAGTCTCAAGAGTGGTAGGGGTTGTAGAAACAAAAAAGGATCTATTAAAGGATTTAAAAGATAGGATTATGGGAAAACTATTAGTAAAAATAGGTTTGTGGATGCAAAAAGTTTGGTGCAAGTTTCAGTGTAACTGGAATTGGCTTGTATCAAAATTATTATTTAATGTAGCATCTTGTCCTAATAAATTATGTACTTGTAAAAAATAAACTAATAAAAATGAAATCAAGAGGCCTTGGAGATACAATCCATAAAGTAACAAAAGCAACAGGGATTCACTCTGCTGTTCAAAAAGTAAGTAAAGCTATAGGTAAACCCTGTGGTTGTTCTGAAAGAAGAGATTCTTTAAATAGAAAATTTCCTTATCAGAAATAATAATAAAAGAGATTTTTAACCCTCAAAACAAAAAAAATGGCATACCCAAAAATTACAGTCAACACAGGATTATCATTAGAAGTTATCGCAAGTGATACACTTCCTATACCTTATCCTGGATTAAGCACATTAAGTGGAACAAACGGAACAACACAAAACGGGAAACTTGTAGACAATACACAAACTTTTATAACCGATGGTGTTTCAGTAGGTGATATCGTATATAATACAGTAGATAATACAACCGCTACCGTTACCGCTGTCGATAGCGAAATTCTTTTAACTCTTAGCTCAAACATAATGGCTACGGGAGAAGCTTACGTAATTTATTTAGGAGGCCCTTCTCAGCAACAATATCCAAAATCAGCTGAAGGATGTTTATTGTACGTTGGTAGTAGCGAAGCGACTATGGATGTAGCAAAATCTTTTGTAGATGTGAAAGTAAAAACAACTGCTGGAAGTATAGTTACATTTAGTAACTTTCCTGTAGGTGAGTATCTTCCTGTTCAAGTGGTTCAATTATATGCTACTGGAACAGATTCGGCTGCTCAAAATAATTGTTTAGCAATCTGGTAATAATAATAAAATGGCAACAGAATATTATACACAAACAAACACTTGGTCGGACGACATCATAATTAACTATACCTACGTAACTAAAAAATGAATGCTTGGATGTCAGATATAAAATTATACGTACTGAACGCAAGTACATTCGCAATATCTTTTACGACTATTGATATGACATTAAAGTTATTATTATTAATAGTAAGTATTGGTTATACAATAAATAAATGGTGGCTACTTCAGCAAAAAGACGATCAAGACAAAGAAAAAAAATGATCGTAAAAAATGCCGAAAAAAAAATTTAAAGACACTACCGTAGGAAAACTATTACTGGGGGCAGCTCATGTAATTAATCCATCATTAGGAAAAGTTCTTGAAGGAGTCGTAGATCCTAAAGAAGCAATCTCCGTAATTTCGCAATCACAAATATCAGTTGAAGATAAAATAAAACTTCAGCAAATGATATACGACCACCAGAATAAAGAGTTGGAAGAGATATCTAACAGGTGGGCAGCTGATATGTCAAGTGATAATAAACTTTCAAAATCAATAAGACCTATTGCTTTAGCATTTGTATTGGTCAGTACGATTTTGCTTATCTTTATTGACTCAGGATTTATTAACTTTGCAGTAGACAGCGAATGGAAAGAATTGCTAAAAATGCTTCTTGTTACTATTGTAGCTGCATATTTTGGTGGACGTAGTTACGAAAAGGGCCACGCAATAAAAAAACAATAAATGGCAAAAATAGCAACATATGTAAATGACACTAATATAGTCTCGGCTGACAAATGGATTGGTTCTGATTCACAAAGTAATTGGCAAACAAAAAATTTTACAGCGGGTGATGTTGCTGAGTTTATAAATAAAAAGAAAACACAAAGCCAGCTATTAAGATACTCCTATCAAAACGAAGGAAACAGAGCTTCAGCAACTATAAGTTTTGATCCATACGGGGCAGATAATGTACCGTTCAGTGGCATTCAACAATTCATGTTAAGTAAGTTTGATGAGTATAGCTTAGAGCATGCTCCTCCAGTAGACATATCTACTTTATATAACTCTCCCTTTATTGGAAGTTATATGTTGGTAACCCAAGCTGACAACATGAGCCAGTGGGCTATATTCCAGTGGGATGCACAGGCTCAAGATCCTGTTGAAACAAACTTTTATAACATTACTGTTACCTATAAAGCTGGAAACGGAGGCTTAAATAAAAACGAAGATTATTTTATATCTTTGCTGACATATGATGCTACAGCGGCATCAGATAAAAATTTTGTGTTTACCCAGAACACTTCATCCGCTACTTGGATAGTTACCCATAACCTGGACAAGTATCCTTCGGTTTCTGTTGTAGACTCGGCAAACACAACTGTTTACGGTGAAGTAGAGTACAAATCACTAAACCAAGTAATAATAACATTTAAAGCTCCCTTTACAGGAAAAGCTTATTTTAATTAGAAAAGAACACATAAGACATGGCAATTAAATATTTATCTAACATTGACTTAACCAATGGCGAGTTACAAAATTTTAAAGTACAAAACGTAACATCCGATCCTTCCGTTACTGGAGAGGGTCAACTTATTTATAGGACAGATACAAACGTACTTAAATATTACAACGGAGCTTCATGGGTTACATTAGGGGCTGCAGTAGGTTCTGTAGTAAACTCTTTTACCAACACAAATGGCGGAACATTTGTTGCTTTTGGAACAGCTAACTCGGCAGCGACTGGAGCGGTAAATATTGGAGATGTTGATTTAACAGCAACTGGAACTGCAAGCAACACTACATTCCTTAGGGGTGATAATGTATGGGCTACTCCTCCTGGTCAATATACCTCTTGGACTTTGGCTGGAGACAGTGGTTCATCTCAGGCAATAGCTGATGGAAACACTGCAACATTTGCTGGAGGAACAGCCATTTCTACTGTAGCAAGTGCAACAGATACATTAACAATTAACTTAGATGATACAGCGGTAACGCCAGGTTCTTATACCTATGCAAGTATTACGGTAGATCAACAAGGTAGATTAACTGCTGCAAGTAGCGGAACAGCTCCTGGAACAATGTCATCATGGACGTTAAGCGGAGACAGTGGTTCAAGTCAAACTATTACTAATGGTAATACAGTTGATATAGCAGGTGGAACAAAAATTTCTACTGTAGCCTCAGCTACTGATACCTTAACAGTAAGTCACGATACTACATCGAGAAGTGACACCACAAGTACAGACAGTTTAGGTTCTGGTGGATCGTTTACTAAAGTAGATAGTGTAACTACGGATGCAACTGGACACGTAACTGCCATTAATCTTGAAACAGTAACAATAGGTTCTTTTGATAATTATGGTTCTTGGACTTTAGCTGGTGATAGCGGGTCATCTCAAACAATTGGAAGTGGTAATACTGCTACTGTAGCTGGAGGTACAGCTATTTCAACAGTAGCCAGTTCAACTGACACGGTAACTGTTAATCTTGATGACACAGCAGTAACTGCAGGTTCATATACTTCTGCTGACATTACGGTTGATGCTCAAGGACGTATTACTGCCGCTTCAAATGGAGGATCGGGAACAATGACTCAGTGGGTATTAGCTGGATCAAGTGGATCTCCACAAACAATAACAAACAATAATACTGCAACATTTGCACAAGGTAACGGTATTACTACTGTAGCCAGTGCAACAGATATTCTTACAATTACGAACGTTAAGCCGTTTGATAAGATATCACTGATTGCAGATTCGGGTACTGACTCAGATATTGGAAACAACGATTCATTCGATATTGCTGGTGGTACAAATATATCTACAGTAAACAACGGAACTGGAACAGTTACAATTAACTATACTGGAGGTACGGGTACAATGTCAAGCTTTACTTTAGCTGCTGACACTGGTACTTCACAAACTATTGCTGACGGTAACACACTTACTGTTGCTGGGTCTACGGGTATTGACACCGTAGCCAGTGCGACAGACACTGTTACAGTTAATCTTGATTTATCTGAATTAACTACAGTTACATCTATTGATCCTGCCGCAGATTTCTTGGTAGGTGTAGATGGAACTGCAAACGAAAAAATATTATACCAAAATGTACACTTAAACCAATGGGGTGATGCAGAAGCAGATGTGGACTTTGGTGGAAATAAATTATTAGATGTAGCTACAGGTACAGCAGCAACCGATGGTGTTAACTTAGGACAAGTTCAAAGTTTAGTTGCTGGGGTTGGTGTATTCCAAGGAGGATATAACGCATCTACAAACTCCCCTGCGTTAAGCGGTGCAAGTAACGTAGCATTAGATCAGGGTGACTTTTATGTAGTTACCACAGCTGGTAATGCTTTCTTTAGCACACAGCTTGAACCAGGTGACTTAATTTTTGCCAATGCAGATATTCCTGCAAACTCTTCACCAGCCTCTTCAGACTATACAGTTGTTATAGCTGACCAAAACATTGCTGGAGCTGGAGCTACAGATGGAGCAACTGAAAAAGGTGTTGCTGGATTTGATAGTGCAAACTTCAATGTAAGTTCAAACGGATGGGTTCAGTTAGATAATACTGGTGTATCAGCAGGTTCTTATGGTGGTGCAAGTAAATCACTTTCCGCTACTGTAACTGCAAAAGGTTTATTAACTTCGCTAAGTGAACAGAATATATCGATTACAGCTTCTCAGGTTTCTGACTTCTGTTCTGCAGTAGAAACATGTGTAGCTTCAGATTTAACTTATGCTGCTAACATTGGTAATGGTACTGCAACTACTTACCAGGTTACTCATAACTTAGGAACAAGAGATGTTATGGTACAGTTGTATGATAACAGTTCATATGATACAGTTCATGCTGATGTTGTAAGAAACACAACAAATCAAATTACAATAACCACAAACAGTCCTATAGCAACTAATGACGTAAGAGTATTGATTAGCAAGACTGTTTAATAAATAAAATTAAATAGTGTATGGCAATTAGGTTTTTAACTGGCGAATCGGTAGATGGATTAATAACAGCTAATGAAGGTGTTCAGTTTGCTGGCGGTACTATTGGTACAGCAAAGACTGTCTTACACACAAATAATGTGGTATATGCACGAGGGGGTACTGGAGGTATGTTCTTACAAAACTCAGACGGCAGCGATGGTATATTTATAGCAAACGATCACGTTAGGGTTGAAACAAATAGTTCAGAACGATTACGCATTGACAATTCAGGGGATGCAACTTTTACAGGGACCATTACATCAGGTAACATAACAACTGATTCAAGAATAACTTTTGATTATAATGGTAGTGGAACAGGTAATAATTATATAGAAACAGGCACTAATACTCTTGCATTTAAAAATAGCGGTGGAACATCTACATTATCATTAAATTTTTCTGATCAATCTGCAACCTTTGGAGGTGATGTAACTGTTTCAGGCGGAGATATAACATTAAGTGGTACAGGTAGAATCCAAGGTGTAGACACAGTATCTGCAAGTACCGATGCTGCTAATAAAGCTTATGTAGACGCACACACAAGTGGCATACAAACACTAACAGAAGGAGATGGTATAAAAATAAGTGGGACGACCACAGCCACTATTTCTGTAAATTACGATGCTGCTGATGCAGATAATTTAATACAAGCTGCTACGGCTGTTACTTCTATTAGTGGAGCACCAAGTGGGTATGCTGCTTATGTATTAGTTGCAGAAAGCAATCCTGGGACAACATATGGTGCTGTCAATAAGATACGTGTAAGTGATATACACTTAGAGGATTTTGGGGCTGCAGAAGCAAATATAAATTTAAACTCAAATAAAATAACAAATTTATCTACGCCTACTGCATCAGCTGATGCTGCTAATAAAAGTTATGTTGACAGTGCAGTAGCGGGTTCTCCTCAAGGAACAGTTACTGGGTCAGGAACATCAACAAGAGTAGCTTTTTGGTCATCATCAAGTGCATTAAGTAGTGATGGTGATTTATTTTGGGACAATACTAATAAGTATTTAGGCGTAGGCACAAGTCTGCCCGCTAATCCATTAGACGTATCAGGTAATTTTACATTACAAGGAAATCAATACATGGCGGATAATTATCAAATTATCCTGGGGAATGGATCGGATTTAAAAATATTTCATGACGGAACAGATTCAAGAATACAAGATTCTGGTAATGGATTATTAAAGCTTCAAGGTAGTGCAGTGTATTTACAACATACTACAAATGGCACTACGTTTACTAATATGATTGAAGCTATTAGTACCTATGTAAGATTAAATTATAGCGGAAGCACTAAACTTGCAACAGCCAGTAATGGAGTTAACATTACTGGACTTATAAATATAACTGGAGATGCTTATGTGCAGGGTGGAGATATACACATGAATAGCAATATAAATGTTATATCTAATTCTGCAAGTGACGTTAATTTAATTATCGGAGACGTAGCTAATAATGATTCGATAGAGTCGATAGATTTCCACACCTTTGGTCAATCACAACTTACCGTATTTGATGATGAGATTACTTTCAATGCTTCGAATGTAATACTGGGATCTGATAGTAAATTCACTACAGGAAGTGACTCTCAAATTAAATACAACGCTACTTTTAGTTCTTCATTTAAAGCAAATGGGTTATTCATGCCTACAGGAGTAGGAACTTCTCAAAGCGTAACTCAAGGGTTACTTTATGCATTGTCATCTTTAGGCTCATGGATTGCGGTTCAAAATAGTAGCAGTAACTCAACACAGTTATTAGCTATTGCGGCTGGCACTAATGTTTTGTCTGGGATGTTGCTTCAAGGAGTGTTTAAGTCTACTGCTCATGGCTTTGCTATAGGAGCTCCGATATATATAAACTCTGTATCAGGAACTCTTACTACGACTGTTCCTACCGCTTCAGGTGCTTATGCACGTGTTGTTGGTCATGCTGTTGATAGTGACTTTATATTATTTAACCCCGATAACACTTGGGTAAGACTGGCGTAATGTATGAGATATCTTTCACAATCTTTAATATTTGATAATAGCTCTATTTATTTTATAAACGAAGAAGATAAAAAAGAGTATGTGATGATGGATTGGGAGGATGTCCTAATGAAAAAACATGCCGACATCGTTTGTCACAATCAAGGGGATATTTTAGAAATAGGTTTTGGCATGGGGATAAGTGCTAATTACATTCAGGCTAATAACCCTAAATCTCACACTATAATTGAGAATCACCCACAAGTATTAGAAAAAGCAGTAGAGTGGGCTAAAGATAAACCAAACGTTATTATTTTAGCGGGGTCTTGGCGAGATAAATTAAATGATTTAAATACGTATGATGGTGTGTTTTATGACACATATGGAGATGATGATTCTAAATTATTTTCAAATCACGTTTCTGAATTAGTAAAAAGCGGAGGTGTGTTTTCGTGGTGGAACAATATAGATAAAGAAGAAAATATTTTTGATTTATCAGAAGTAACATATGAGGAAATAAATGTAACACCGACTGATAATTCATATTACAACAGTAGCATTTATTACCTCCCTAAAAAACATTTTTAATTATGCCAACAATAAATATTACAGCATCGCTTCAAGGAGCTTCAGGGCATATAAATAATAATGCAAGTAGTTGGCTAAATGATGCTCGTAATCAACCTAATGGAACAAATACTTCAACATATGTTAGCAGCAGTGCTCAGTGTTGTATAATTAGAGCTTCTCTTTTAAGCGGACGTGGTGGTGCTTTAAGTGCAAATTGTTTTCGTTCATTTGTTTTTTTTGACACTACTTCAGTTCCAGGCAATATAACTGCTGCAGATTTAAAAGTATATGGATTCTCTCAAAGTACAGGAGATGTTATCCCTATCGAAGCTACTGCTTGGGGGGTCAATGGATCTTCCACTTCTTTGACTAATTCTGATTTTGGTTTTGTGGATTTTAATATTCCATACTCAACGGGGTCTGCGGGTTGGCAAACAGGTACAACACAGCCAAACATTTTTGCACTAAACACAGATGCAATAAATCAAATGAATAATAATCAATACTTAAACGTTGCACTAATCAATGAGCAGTATGATTATAATGGACAAGGCATGTTTCCAGGAACATCACAACTTAATGGAGTTCGGTTTCAAGATGCAACTTATCCAATTGAATTAGAAATAACTTATAGTTCAGGATATCCAAATGACATCATAGGCGTACCAAGCGGCTCTATCGAAATAGTTGCAGGAGAGTTCTCAAGTCAAATAAATTCAGTGATAGGGGTTCAGTAACTAATCATAATATTTTTACTATCTTTGTGTATATTATAAATTAAATCAAGTCAAAATGAGTAAAGAAAAAAAACAAGTGCAATTAACTGCCGAAGAATTAGAAACTATTCAGAATTTAAACCAGCAGTTTATGCAAACTAAAGTTGCTATTGCAGACGCAGTAGTACAGCAAAAAACATTAATGGATGCGTTAGAAAGTATTCAAAATTCTTTTAGTGATCAAGAAAAAGTTCTTGCCGAAAAATATGGTAAAAACGCAACAATCAACTTAAAAGACGGAACTGTAACGCAACCAGAAGATAAAGAATAACATGGCAAAAATAAGCGACACTTCGGCATACCCACAAATTGCAACATTAGATCCTGCGGATTATTTAATACTTACAGATGCAGAAAATAATCTAATGACAAAGTCTTGTACTATAGAACAATTACAAGCTCAATTTGGTATTGACACGTTGGTTGCTCATGTAGAAGTTACATCTTCACAATTACAATCTTTAGCTACATCGGCCAAAGAAATTATTGCATCCCCAGGAACAAACAAAGTTATAGACGTATTGTCTATTGCAGTTTATGGTCAAAAGGGTACAACAGCGTATAACTTTGGTAGTGATTTAGAGTTTGATTGTAATTCAACTGTATTTGCAACTTTACCAGCAGCAACTGCAAATGGTAATGCAGATTACGTAGTAAAGCTTATGGTAGGAGGGGGATCATCAAATCCTTTAACTTTAGGTAAGCAACCTTTACAGCTAACAACTGCTGCTAATCCAACACAGGGTGACGGGAAGATTTTTGTGAATGTGTACTATAGAATCCTAACAGTAGGAACATTATTTTAATTTAATAGATTGGACATAAGAAAGATATCCATAGGAGCAGATTATAAATCTGGTGCAATGCATTATATTGTAGGCCAAGAAGTTTTAGGCGGAGGATATTCTATTCATTTAATACAACATGATAAACTTATGGATTCATATAAGATATGGATTCAGAGCAAAGACGAAGTATTACTATGGAAAGAATTTAAATCAACTATGCCAATTTCTTTGGAATACAATATTAATTTTTAATGCAATCCCCACACTATTTTATTGTAAAGCCATCAAAAGGCAAACGCTACGACAACACAAGAAACTACGGAGATAAAGAATTAATTATAAGTGTCTCTGAAGAAGACCACACGGTTGCAAACAGATTTGCAGAAGTGGTGAATATACCAATAGGATATACTGGAGAGATATCAAAAGGCGACACGGTCTTAGTTCACCATAATGTTTTTAAATATTATAATGATATTTATGGGCGACAAAAAAGTGGACGAAGCTGGTTAAAAGAC
>Ga0213862_10000472_pt1 | contig 17014 bp, 13 predicted proteins | sample PICome_7_FD_160092 | JGI IMG/M metagenome (GOLD analysis project Ga0213862, IMG submission 160092) | Coastal seawater microbial communities near Pivers Island, North Carolina, United States - PICO266 | ecosystem: Environmental > Aquatic > Marine > Coastal | place: USA: North Carolina... | reverse complement strand
CATCGGATACGAGATCGGACCATGTAACTGCTGAAGCCCCACTTTTAAGAAACTTACCATTATCTACCTCTAATTTTGTTAATGTTGTTGCACCCGTGGCGTAGAGTAAATCACCCGCATTGTACGTACCAATATTCGTACCACCTCGAGCAACATCGAGAACACCTGTAGTTATTTTTTCCGCATTGATAGCTTCAAGGTTCGAACCATTACCTACGAAATTAGCCGATTTTAAGGTCCCCGAATTCGGATTGTATGTTAATACATCCGTATCTGAATGTAGTTTAATAGAACTATTAGTACCTGTTACGTTTGAAAACGGAATCAAAAAATCGTTATCATCATTTGAATCTGATAATTGTATGGACAATGGTATTATATCAGATCCAGATGATCCATTGAAACTTACCCCACCTATGTTTACCGAACTTGTTAATTGATCCGCCGTTGCGGCCTTCCCTGACCAACCCGATGCGCTTAACGTTTTATAGTTACCGGACGTATCGCCTATGGATAAGGTATTTGAAGATGGAGTATACTTTATACCACCGTCGGTATCCCTTTTTAAATCAGTATCGTTTGTTGTAAAAACAAGATTGCTAGATGTATTATCGTTATTATTGCCTATCGATATTGTCGCACTGACTGTATCCCACGATAAATCACCATTTGGAGCTACACTTTTCAAGTATTTGGTACCACTTGTATTTGGTGGTACAGTATTTAATTCGTTGATAGCAGTATCGTAAAAGAATATCGAATTATTATCTGGATCTGATGTAGTGTATCTATTCTTATGTATTACACCCGATGATAAGTTAGTTGCATTTAAACCAGTTATACTTGATCCTTTACCCGAAAATCCACCCGTACTTGTACCTGCGGTTATAGTACTTCCGAATACGTTTTTAGTCGTACCCGCTTCGTTTACATGTCCTACCAATTTCGAAGTTGCAGTTATAGTATCTCCATATACGTTGTTACTTGTAAGCGCTTGGTTTAAATGACCTGTTAATTTACTACCACTTGCGGTACTCGCCGATATATATTTTCCAAATACGTTTTTAGTCGTAGTCGTTTCGTTTACGTCACCTACAAATTTCGAAGATGCAGTTATAGTAGTTCCCGATATCGTATTTGAACCTGCTATGACCCCGACTATGTTTCCACTCGCGGATATATTTGTAACTGATGTTGTTCCCGTTAACGTCGGACTTACCGATAAGACGTTATTTCCAGCAGTACCCGTAACGGTGGTGGCACCCGTCCCACCATGATCTACTGCCACCGTACCTGTTATGGATGTACCACCTAAATCCACTTTAAGTTGTTTAGTATCAGTCCCAGTACCATGAAATACCAAACCACCATTTGTAAGGAGATCAATAGAAAACCCTGTATCAGTCGATCCGTTAAAATTACCATTATTACTTGATAATCCATCACCTGCAGTGAGTGAACCAGCAGTCGCCGGTGCTTCTTCAGTGACAGATGCCCATGTGGGATCAGTCCCATTGCCGAGTGACTTTAGATACTTACCACTATCCGCGGCTAATTTCGAAAAGGTACCGCTAGTATTTACGAACAGTATATCACCATGTGTAAAACCTGTGCTTAAACCCGTCCCGCCTTTACCAACGGGTAATGTTCCATTAATGTCAGTATCGTCTAGTTTAACACGCATTTGTCCACTATCAAATTCTAAACCACCGCTTGTTTTGAGATCGATTTTAAGTTCTGTATTATCAATGATTAATCCATGGTTTGCCTTTAGATCGAGCGATAACGTATGGTCGGAACCTTCACCGGCCGATCCCGATATATCTAAACCATTACCAGCACTTACGGTCTTAACGTAATTCCCGGTCGTGTCTGTTCCTAAACTGATATCCCCGGTTCGAATTACGCTCCCTCCTATTGATACTGTACCCGAAGACTCTGTTATTGCCGTACTTCCTAAACTAATACCGGTAAACTGTGGTGAATCTTCTGTTCCTACACCCAAAGCGGATGCGGCACCGGAGGCCGTAGTACTACCCGTCCCACCATGATCTATTGCCACCGTACCTGTTATGGCCGACGCACCTAGATTAACTTTAAGTTTATTAGAACCGTCAAAATCCAAACCACCGTTACTCGTCGTATCGACAGATAATGTGTGTGCTATGTTTTCACCAGAAGTCGCACCGGTACTCGCGATACCGTTCCCTCCCGTAACTGTGGAGACGTAATTACCCGACGTCTGTGTTCCTAAAGCGACATCCCCGGTTCGAATCGCGTTCGACCCTATTGATACTGTACCCGAAGATTCTGTTATTGCCGTACTTCCTAAACTGATACCGGTAAACTGAGGTGAATTTCCCGTTCCTAGTCCAAGAGCTGTGGCAGCTGCAGACGCACTTGTCTGTCCCGTCCCACCTTTTGATATAGAAACAGCACTAGTAAGGCTACTAGGGTCTATTTGAGATATACCTGTAGTTACACCCGTCCCTCCTCGTGCAATTGCGAGATCTCCGGAATCAATATTATCGGCATTTAAACTCGTTAAACTAGAACCGTCACCTACGAATTCGGTCGCGTGAACGTTTGTTCCTACGATAACGTTACCCGTGGTTGTTATGGATTCGGCAGGGTTCGTAAAACTAATTGTTAACGAAGACGTATTACCTAGTGTAGTAACATCTTGAAAATTTTTGTTTGCTGCTATATTCGAAAGTGTACCACCGTCACCGTAAAATTCCGTAGCGTAAACATTTGTGGATACAACTATATTACCGGTAGTTTCTAACGAGGTCGCGCTATTTGTAAGAGTGATTTTTGTGGTCGAAGTTGCACCATTATTGGTAACAGCTTGTAAATTACCGGTCGTTGAACTCGCGTTGATGTTGGATAAACCACCACCGTCACCTATAAACACTGCTGGAGATTGTAAAACAACATCTAATGAAGCTGTATTACCATTTTCTAGAGCATCCTGAAGTGTCGATGCACCAGCACCTTTATACTTCTGTATATTACGACCAGTATTGCAACCAGGCATTCTTACAAATACGTGTGATTAAAAATTAGAGAGATATTATACATTTACCTTTTTTGAACGCCGAAACTTCTTCTTTTGGTAAACCCGTTCTGGGTATATGAAATCCACCTTGTTTATATATTTTGAGACGTTTGTTATACATTGCATGACATATAGACCATTGATCGAATATATCGTAAATGTGCGGGTTATTCTTTTTACCATGCGTTTCACGCATAATCCGTCCAATCGATTGTACAATATCAGACTTAGGCGTCGCAAGTATAACCGTATCGAGTGAAGGTATATCGAGACCTTCGTGTGCTTGACTAAAGGTCGCAAATATGATTTTCTTTTTACTCGACTCTGTTAAATCTGATTCTTTCATACCACCCATATACAGACCCGACGTTTTCTTAAAACTTTGGTGAAGAACTTCACAGTGATGTCGACGATCACTTAATACGAGAACTTGACGCGTGGTTTTAGTAATATCCTTTATAATTTTGGCGATAACGATATTCCTTTCCCTATCCTCCGTAAGTTCCGTAATCATGGTCGCGAGTGATAGTTTTCCGAAACGCGTACACGGCGGAGGATCTCTGAATCGTTCACACGAATATTGAATAGGAAAAACCTCGACCTGTTCTTGATTTTTACGTTCGGCGGCAAAAAAGGTCGGACCCATGAACCAGTGTAAAACTTTTGTAAGACCGTCTTTACGCGTTGGTGTTGCCGATAATCCGAAAACATGTTTTGGACACATTTTGAAAAGGGATTGTGAAAATACTTTGGCACAAATATGATGTGCCTCGTCGACGATTAAAGTCCCTATCGTATCGAAATCGTTAAACGAATACTCTTTGAGTGATAAAGATTGGAGCATTGCAATGACAAAATCACAATCCATCTCTTTCTTATTCTGTTGAACTATACCTATAGAGGCACCCGGGCAAAATTGCTGGATACGCTCTTTCCATTGATTCGCTAAAAATTCTTTATGAACAACAATCATGGTCCTGTATCCTAATTTACACGCTATGGCCAAGGATACTGTCGTTTTCCCAAAGCCGCAAGGAAGTGAGAGAACGCCATGCCCGGTTTTAATTGCTGCAGCCAAAGCATCATTTTGGTGTGTTTCGTCGCGAAGCTTTCCATTAAATGTAATATTTATTTTATTTGGCTCGGGACGACGATCTTCTTTTGGAGGCCCGAACTTATCTTCACCGTAATAACGTGGGACACATAAACCTAATTTTGCTTTTCTGAATACCTTAAAGGGAGGCGGAGGAAACCCGAACTCTGTGTTTACAACAGCACGAACCGTGAGTTCTTTTTTGATTTCTGGTGTCTCACCTGTAATATATCCTGAACGTGTAAGACTCATTACTAATATTAGTTTTTAAACTTTATGTACTTCAACACCCACGAGTACCCACTATGATCGTGGGCGTTCCAAACACCATTAAACTGTATTTCGGTAAAAACGGTATCACCTTTTTTTAACGATTGGACCGGTGTATCACCATCAACGTTACACATGACGCGTCGGTACCTGAAAGGTACTTTAATTTTTAAAACGTTACCTTCGAGCGGGTCGTCTAGCTGTTTAGGAAATAAAATAAGACCTATTTTGTGTTCGTGTAATTCCCTGATATAGTCTCTCACTTTATCCGGTAAACGAATTCTTAAATATTTTTTTTCGTTATATTCGTACATTGGTTCGTACACGGTTACTTGAACGGGTAATAACATTTTATTATATTGTATAATTAAATCTATAAGTAAGTTCGTTTTGGGTGAGTGTATAACATATCTTGTGTTATACCATAAAATATAATTAGAATAAACGTAAGTATGGTCTGTGTATCAAGATACTTGATACCTTTAATCATGATAAACAGGTTTAGTAACATATGCATTGGGAACGGTTTTTCTGGACCGTATCTCGTATAGTATCCAAACATTGCACTGAGTGAAATCATGAGCGCATTTATTGTACTGATAAAAGATGGTTTATATACGAACCATGCCGTGTATAAAATAGCGACGTACGAAATAAATATCGATCGTCTAAAAAATTCCTTTACTGAATCAACAATTTGTAAAGGTTTTTTTTCTATAAGTCTTGATTCCCAATGTGGACCAAGTATGAGGTACGAAAAGTATAAAATGATAAATAATTGCCACATATCTCTGTTATTATATACATCCGAAAAATTTTAATACGTTAATATAAGATGGCGGTATGCGCGTTAAATATTAATACTAAATTAAATTTACCATCAAGACACAAGTCCAAAACGTGGAAGTTTGCGGGTGAATTTTTAATACGAAAGAACTTTCAAAAAGATCAGAAAGAATTAGGATCATGGACACGTGATCAACTAATTGACCTTGGTCCTACTTTCATAAAACTTGGACAAATAGCATCTTCGCGAGTTGATTTGTACCCTTTAGAATTTACACAAGAATTGGAATCTTTACAGGATAACGTACCTCCTATTGATCAAGATACAATTATAAACATGATCGAAACCCACGTAAATTCAGGTACATTTTCATATTTTGACCACGAACCGTTTAAATCGGCGAGTATAGGCCAAGTTCATAAAGCTACTTTACAAACGGGTGAAACTGTAGTTGTTAAACTTAGACGTCCTAATATATATGAAACTATGAAAAGTGATACGGATAATATTAAAGATATAGTTAGATTTCTCGAAAAAATAGGTATAGATACAGGTACAAACACAGGTTATGTTCTCGATGAGTCTATAGATTATTTATTAGCGGAAACTGATTACGAACAGGAAACTATGAACGCAAAAAAATTCAGAAAATCTTTAAAGAAAGTGGATTGGATGAAAATACCTAAAGTACATGATGATTTGTGTACACCGGATATGATTGTTATGGAATATATAGCTTCCGAAAAACTTAACGATATATCTGACCCTAAAGTCAATAGGAAGAAGGTATGTGAAGCTCTTATAAACTCTTACGTGATTCAAACTATGGACAAAGGGTTTTTCCACGCTGATCCACACCCAGGTAATTTAGGTTTTACAAACGATGGAAAACTCGTTTTCTATGATTTCGGATTGGTTATATATATTTCGGATGAAATGCGTGAAGGTTTTAACGAGCTGTTTATACATATAATAAATAGGGATACGAAAGGTATTGTTGACGTGCTTATCCGGTTAGAGGTAATTTTACCAACAACATCGGATACGAGTGACATAGAACTCTTTTTCAAAACGACACTCAATTATCTCGAAACACTCGATGGTAAAAATCTCAAGGATGAGATACTAAACGATGATAATCTATTAAAATTAGCACAAGATAAGCCCTTTATCATACCGACGGCCTTTGTATACCTTGCAAAAACCTTTTCTACTATCGAAGGTACGTGTGTAAAACTTGATCCTAACTTTACGTATATAGAGTATCTCGAACCTATAATCAGAGAACAGGTCTCTGATTCTATAGACATAGGCAACATATTTTCAACCGCAACTGAAATGCCTAACCGTGTAAAAAATATAAGTACGGCTCTTCTGGGAATGGAAAAATCACGCGCGTCTATGAAAAGATCTATGGAAAAAACGCGGAAAGAAATGAGATACGTACAATACAGTGTTTTATTAGCTGTATTTGCAGGTAACTTGTTGGAAAATTATAAAGAACTGTCTGCATTTTTAACGTTAATAAGTCTTGATTTAGCAGTTAGGGCTTTTCGTAAAAATCGATAGCGGTCGTTTCCGAAGTTGAGGTTGAAGAGGGTTTTTTATCACTAAAAAATTCCTTATGTTTTTCAAATAAACTTTTTGTTTTTTCAACTTCATCTTTAGCGATATCTTTTAACTTTTCCTTAATGGAATCAACTTCACTGTCTCTTTGTTTACGAACTTTTTTACCAAATTTTTTAAACTTTTTCTGTGTGGAAGCAAATGTAGTGGTTACTGTGGAAAGTGTAAACATTATTATTTATTATTACTTAACATTTTTATTTTTTCTTTGATTAGTATAAGTATGTTAACGGATAGTGATATTCGTAAAAAGATTACACAGGTACGTAAAAACCATGGTCAAATATACACACCTCTTAAATATTTCAGGGGACTTTCTTCCCTGAAAGAAGTTGAAATGCGGTATAAAAAAATGTTAAAAAAGGATTACAGACCATTTAAAACCGATAAAAAGGTTGAAACGAGAACGTCGAGTTATACGTCGAAGTTCCGTAAAAGGTACCCGGGTGTAACAAAACTGAAAGATATATCCAAAGTGACGGGTATACCGTTAAAAACTCTAAAAACAGTCTACGATCGTGGGTTAGCCGCATGGCGAACGGGACACCGACCAGGTGCGAGTCCACAGGCATGGGCGTATGCGCGCGTACACAGTTTTGTTGTTAAGGGGAAGACGTATTATACAGCCGATAAGAATTTACGCTAAAAAATTCTCACGTTATACAAATGGTTGTTAAATCTCAATTAACACAGAACATTAAAAATAACCAAATTAGATACGACACTCGTCAGCGGCGTATAAAAAGTATAAAAGAAAAATTAAGAAAATTCGGAAAACCTGGTCAAAATATGATTAATCACTTGGTAAAAAGAAATTCCGAGTTTACTAATACTAATATAAAAGAATTGGATAATAAAAATACGGTAATTGGAATGGTTAATGTTATTAAAAGGGTATTAAAATTCAAAAATGTAAAAAATAAACCAAATAATAATAGTAATAGCGGTAGTACTAGTTCTAAGTCTAGTCCTAGAAAAATACCTATGAGAAGTCGTAATTAAATTATTTTAATTCTTTAATTAAATCGTCTATACTTTTATAGTACCGTTTAAGGTCTTTCATGAACCGTTTATTCTTTTCGAGATCTTCGTCGACCTTTTTATTCTTATACACGTACGCCAAGTTCGATTTCGAGTACCGCGTTCGTTTTTGGTTCTCGTTAGGTTTCCTCGGTACGAGTTTTTTATCCTTTTTCGCGACGCTTTGCATGGGTTCAATACGTTTCGTAAAACTAATAGCTTGCATGACCGTATCGGCAAGATCGTCCTTTTTCTTAGACGCGTTGAATATAGGTATCCAGTGTGCGTTAATCGTATTGTTCCATATAAATTCCTGACACCTTTCTATCGATGCCTTTTTCCGTTTATTATACATGACTTTACCGGGACCCGCAAAATCGGGTATTTTGAATCGCGCATCGTAAATGATCGTTTCGGCTTTAGGGTTACGTATAATAAAATAGGCATGGAGAAAGTGTTCGACCATTTTCATTTTTCGATTCTTATCGGGTTGTTTTTCTATTAGGATCGTATCGGCTTTCAAAATCCACGGTTTTTCGTCCAAATGGTTTCTCATGGAAACAAATAAACCATCTTTATGTTCAGGAGGTACACCAGAAACATCCCACTGAACAATAAGGTTAGACGTTTCGTCGAGCATACACATGGCTAAGTTACGTATACCGACATCGATACTTAAAATCATTAATATAAAGAAAATTTTTATCTTTAAGTCGGTATTACATTTAAAATAATAATATTTTTAGAATATAGTAAGTAATGTTGACTATAATATCAATTTTAATATTTACATTTATTCTTTTTCTAATACTTTTGTTTGGAAAAAGGTACTACGATGGGATAGGTCTAACGAAAATTGAAGAGGAGGAGGAAGATGAAACATCGGATGATTTTTATAATATCACAGATAGAGATTCATACTTTTCAAATGAAGTTATAGATTGTCAAGAAACAATAGCACCGTCCGATACGTGTGTAACAGTCGGACAAGATCTCGTTACTATATTACAATACCCCATGAATGGAGGTAAAGCGTGTTCCGAAAAAATATGTGAAGGTGTTGATATTTATGATTGTAGAGCACGTGGTAAAGAACGCGAGGTTTTTATTCAAAGACGATCTGATAATAAGTTTTTAAATATTGATTTCAAACCATGTCTTGATTATATAGCTGGGTCGAACTGTGAGAAAGGTTTAGGTGACGCTTTTATTTGGTGTCCAGATAATGAATATACTTGCAAATGGCCTCAGATTAAACCGGCGATTCATCCCAACAACTGGGAAGATACAGAGGATAAATTATCGGCGTGGGATGTATTATTAAATTGGGAAGATTATAACGTAACTGGACATGCAACTAAATGGAAATTAAAAATTTTACCTATAGATACATCATCAGAAACATTCGATGAGAGAAGAGATAGTTTTCAATTATACATGACCATGCACGTACCGGAATGGAGTTTTGGACCACACACTTTTTATTTGAGAAACGAAAACACTGATGAATTAAGTTGTGGTGCAAATACGTGTGAATATAAGGTACGCTATAACGAACCAGAACTTTTAGTACTTATACAACGATTACAAAAAATGTTGGAGACGGAAATTTCCGATTTTGATAACTTACCCCTCACCGACGATGAGATAGAATTTACTAAGGAAAGACTGAACGAAAAACAAAATGAAGCTGATGCTAATAAATTTTATTTTAAATCACATATTAGCGAAGGGAGTGAAGGTATTAACTTATTATGTGCAGATGATAATACACAGATGATTGTTTACGAACCGAAATTGGATTGTACATGTAAGGATAATGATAACTGCCTACCTGAAGAAGTCGAACGTCGAGGAAATGACCAGGTTTGTCCGGTCGAACAAAAAGAATGCGGAGAAGATTATAAAAAATGTATTTCATACGACGATTTTTTTTCGTACCACGGAAACTTGACTGATTATAGTTTTGGAAAATGTGTTCCTAAAACAAGTTTTTTAAATAAACTTTCTACAGATATGGAGGCTAGTAATATTAAATGGTCACCCGATTTGGCGGATATAGTTACTAAAAAGTGTGACCAAAGTCTTGATTGTGATGAAGGTATGAAATCATCAAATATCTTTAGTAAAAATGATATGACGAAACAATTCGATTATCTAATAGGTCTTATACCTTCGGGTATCAATCCTGCAGGTATTCAGAGCAAACGTAATCGGGCTAATTATATTTTACAAAATGATATGGAACCTATAACTTATTCACAGGCGTGTACAATTAAAACAGATTAGATTATTTTTTTTTAAACGATATACTATATAAATAAAATAGATTTATATACTATATGGGTTTAATCAGTTTATTATTTCCAATTTTACTTGCCCTAATTTTGATAATTGTACTTTTCGGTATAATTTACCTTATAAAGAAAAGGGAAGGTGAAATTAAAGATGAAATGAAATTATTGAGGGATAAACTAAATGATATAGACGATATAGATGAAGTTTTAGATACTGAAACACTTGAAGAAGAATTAGAAAAAATACTCGAAGAAGAGTTTAAACCATGTTTATTTCCTCCATACTCGAATGGTACGTGTGATAAAGGGTATAGAATCGAAACGGGTGAAGATACAGGTAAGAAGTGTTGTTATCCAGAGAAATCTATACAACCTAGTAAATTTCAAAAGAATTTGAAACTCGCAAATAAGATAATTCAAGAAATTTTAATAGCATTGGTCATATCTGAACTATTGGAAAGAATGGTTAAAAAATTAGTTGGTAAAACCAGTGTAAAAGCCGGTGGTAAAGTTGCAGTTTCTTCAACTGTTCGAGCGGCTAAAAGGGCGGCTCTAGCATCTAAAACCGCAGCTATGAGTATAAGAACAATTGCTAAGACCGGAAGTAGAGCAGTTTTTAAAACTTTAATCGGTGGTAAAGTAGGAGCTGCATTTTTAGCAATTGATGTTATTGGTATGGTATTGGATATTAAAGATACGGCTGGTTACGCATCTTTCATTCCTCAAGGTACATTTCAAAATACTAAAAATGTTATAGATACTAAATTTTTTGAGGCTATGGAAGTACAGGATTTAGAATTCCCCATGTTATACCCATTAGGACTTTTATACGGTGCAAATTACGAAGCGGGGCTTGAAGTAGGACAGGCTAAACTAATTGATAAGTATTTCGTAAGTGATATGGAATTGGAGAAGAATTCGGAATATAAAAAAGCGTTTGATGATTACGTAGACGCGTTAGTAGACTCTATAGTGAACGAGACGGGCGAACCTGAATTCCCTAAAAAAATCGAGGATTACGCAATTAAAATACTGGAAGATCACTATACCGAACGTGATGAACTTATATATGAAGAATTGAAAAACTTTATAGGACTTGCGAATTGTCAATTGTATCCAAAAATAAGCAGTCCTACAACAATTGGAATTACACTTACACAGGAAGGTGCAAGGAAACTGAACGAAAGTAATAAAAATAAATGGTTAACTGATGATCCAGATGACGAAAATATCGAAGTTGCGCTAACCGCTATATATACCGATAAGTACTATATTTACGATAAAGATGCTACTGGTCAATCAGAAGATAATCCTATAATGGAAGAAGTGACGTTACCCGAAAAAACTGTTCTTGCAACGGGGTATGGAACACTATTTTCGATGTGTGAAAAAAGACGAAAGTTGAAGAGTTCATCTGCGGCCATAACACCAACAAATTACGGTTCTTATTTTGATTTTGAAAACTCAAAGTGTGTTTTTACATCTTCTTTGTGTAATCGTTACGGTTTAAAATTAGAAAATAACGATTGCGTAGAGAGAGAAGGACAAAAAATAGCTGAAATGGCGTTTGGTACAACGATAACAAGAGCATCTATTACTGAGTGGACGGATCGACTAGATACATTGAAATCGCGTGATAGTGGTCTACAGGAAAAAACCGATGCGGTATGGAGATCGGCACTTGACTTTACCGGACTTATTTCAGCAATAGCTGATCAACCAGGGATGGAGGGGACTAATGAAATAATTGATTGGTTTATCAGTGGAGCAACAGGGGGAGCGTTTTCAGGGTTTGGTTGATAATACGTAATTTAAATATTTTTAGAATATAGTAAGTAATGTTGACTATAATATCAATTTTAATATTTACATTTATTCTTTTTCTAATACTTTTGTTTGGAAAAAAGTACTACGATGGGATAGGTCTAACGAAAATTGAAGAGGAGGAGGAAGATGAAACATCGGATGATTTTTACCAGAACAATGATAGAGGTTCATACTTTTCAAATGAAGTTATAGATTGTCAAGAAACAATAGCATCGTCCGATACGTGTGTAACAGTCGGACAAGATCTCGTTACTATATTACAATACCCCATGAATGGAGGTAAAGCGTGTACTGATAAAATATGTAAAAACACTGATGTTTATAATTGTAGAGCACGTGGTAAAGAACGTAAGGTTTTTATTCAAAGACGATCTGATAATAAGTTTTTAAATTATCAACTAGAACCATGTGCAGATGATTTAGATGAGTATGAGTGTAAAAATACTAATATTCAAAGACTCGAAAATAGTGACGGGGTAAAATGGGATATAAAATTGAGATGGGCAGATTACAACGTAGATGGGTATGCATCTACATGGATACTAAAAATATTACCAATAGATAATTCGAACAGAGACAGTTTCCAGTTATATTCAAATATAAAATCTGAGGAGTATAAGTTAGATACAGTAATATATTTGAGTTCACAAGACAATGTATTGAGTAATAAAAATAATAATATTACATACGATGAGAAGTATTTCAAGACTCATATTAGCGAAGGGAGTGACGGTATAAACTTAATATGCCAAGAAGATAATACACAATTAATTGTTTACGAACCCGTACATAAGGCCTGTACTACTTTAGGAGAAGCAGCATCGTTAAAGTTCGTAAAGAGAAAATCGGATGGTAAATACCTTATTGTAAAAGGTCCTAAACTTTTGGATTATTATGCGGATAGAGATAACTCACCAGATTGGGAATTCGGTGTCGAACAAGCTTGGCGGGGCTCAAAAATAAATACGACAAGTTTCCACGAATTTTGTATCGATGGTGATAACTACCATATAAATTATACAGATGATATCAATGAAGCTACAGGTATTATTATAGAAAAAAGCGATACTACTATTTCATTGAGATTGGAATATGAAGTTACTAATTTCAATATAATTGAGCGTACTATTGAAATAGGAAGTTACGAATCTCCGCATAAAGTAACAAAGTACCTAGAATTAGTTAATGGTAATATTTCTCTATGTAATAATTGGAAATATACGAAATGGACATACCCGGAAAAAGATTACGTGGACACTAAAGTAATTGGGTTAAGACCCGAAAATGCACCAGATATTGCATTAGAATATGCAAAGGCGTCAGTGGATTGGGTTGGGACTTGGTGGACTACTCCTAATGATATTATATGTAGTGTTAATAGGATTCCAACATCGTATGATGAGTCGGGGAGCGGCTACCCTATAGCGCTTACTTGGGAGGACCCAGAAACAACGTGTTTTTACGGGTCACAAAATAAAATAGACATTTCTACCGATTTATTTGAACAAAACTATGAACTTGTGGAAAGCAACACAAACATGAGAATTGGAAATGAACCAGAAAATTGTAAAGAAAAACCGGAACAGGTACAGGAATGTGAAAAGGATTACAAAAAATGTGTTTCGTACGAAGAATTTTTTCCTTACCACGGAAACTTGACTGATTATAGTTTTGGAAAATGTGTTCCTAAAACAAGTTTTTTAAATAAACTTTCTACAGATATGGAGGCTAGTAATATTAAATGGTCACCCGATTTGGCGGATATAGTTACTAAAAAGTGTGACCAAAGTCTTGATTGTGATGAAGGTATGAAATCATCAAATATCTTTAGTAAAAATGATATGACGAAACAATTCGATTATCTAATAGGTCTTATACCTTCGGGTATCAATCCTGCAGGTATTCAGAGCAAACGTAATCGGGCTAATTATATTTTACAAAATGATATGGAACCTATAACTTATTCACAGGCGTGTACCATTAAAACGGAATAGATTATTTTTTTAAAAATAAACGGTATACTATATAAATAAAATAGATTTATATACTATATGGGTTTACTCAGTTTACTATTTCCAATTTTTCTAGCCCTAATTTTGATAATTGTACTTTTTGGTATAATTTACCTTATAAAGAAAAGGGAAGGTGAAATTAAAGATGAAATGAAATCATTAAGGGATAAACTAAAGGATATAGATGAAGATATAAACGAATTTATAGATCTTGAAACCCTTGAAGAAACTATAGAGGAAATGCTCGAAGAAGAAGAAACGTTCAATTTTCCATGTTTAATACCTCCATACAGTAATGGTACTTGTGATCCAGGGTATAAAATCGAAACGGGTGAAGATAGCGGTAAAAAGTGTTGTTACCCAGAGGAGTCTATAAAACCTAGTAGATTTGAAAGGAAATTAAAACTTGCAAATAGGATAATTCAAGAAATTTTAATAGCAATGGTCGCGGGTGAACTATTGGAAAGAATGGCTAAAAAATTAATTGGTAAAACCACTGTAAAAGCCGGTGGTAAAATTGCAGTTTCTGCAACTGCTCGAGCGGCTAAAGCAGCTCGAGCGGCTAAAAGGGCGGGTCTAGCAGCTAAAGCCGTAGCTATGGGTATAAGAACAGCTATTAAAGCAAGTAAAGCATTAGCAAAAGCTGTAATTGGTGGTCCTGTAGGAGCTGCATTTTTAGTAGCTGATATTATTGGTATGGTATTGGATATTAAAGATACGGCTGGTTATCAGTCTTTCATTCCTCGAGATACGTTTACAAACACTAAAAATGTTATAGATTACGAATTTGGTAAGGCCCTTGAATTAGAAGATTTAGAATTCCCCATGGTATACCCATTAGGACAATTATATGCTAAACCTTACGAAACTGCAATGGAACTAGCGTACGCTAAACTAATTGATAAGTATTTCGTAAGTGATATGGAATTGGAGAAGAATTCGGAATATAAAAAAGCGTTTGATGATTACGTAGACGCGTTAATAGACTCTATAGTGAACGAGACGGATGAACCTGAACTCCCTAAAAAAATCGAGGAATATGCAATTAAAATACCGGAAGATCGCTATACCGAACGTGATGAACTTATATACGAAGAAATGAAAAATTTGATCCCACTTGGAGATGTGGTATCTAATACACAAATATACCCAAAAATAAGTAGCCCTACAACAATTGGTATTTCACTTTCGGAGCAAGGTGCAAAGAGGATGAACGAAAAGAATAAACCTAAATGGTTGAATGACGATATGGAAACCCTGGCCGCTATATATACCGATAAGTACTATATTTACGAAAGTGGTACTTCAGATAATCCTGTAATGAAAGAAAAGACGTTACCCGAAAAAACTGTTCTTGCAACGGGGTACGGAACACTATTTTCGATGTGTGAAAAAAGACGAAAAAATCAGAGTTCATCGGCGCCTATAACACCAACAAATTACGGTTCTTATTTTGATTTTGAAAACGCAAAGTGTGTTTTTACATCTTCTTTGTGTAATCGTTACGGTTTAAAATTAGAAAATAACGATTGTGTAATGAGAGAAGGACAGGAAGTAGCTGAAATTATATTTGGTACGACGACAGTAAGAGCAAGTATTGACCAGTGGCAAGATAGACAGAACCAGTTTGAATCGGGTGATTTCGGTGAAATTGCATCTGCTACGGTACAAACTATACTGGACCCAACCGGAGTAGTAGCGGCAATAGCTGAAAATATACCAGACGAAGTTTTTAATCCCACAAACGCAAGTGGTGCTTCGTACGGATCCAGTTGGGGACTTTTTTAATAAATACAGGATATACTTATTAAGTATACAATTTTGGGTACATGTGGATTTAAAATAGTTGTGTATATTAATATAATAAAATGACGACGATCGCAAGAAATATTGGTGGAGGATTACCCGGGGTAGTTAAGCAGGCCGATGTTGCTGGTGAACTCGCCGGTGACCTCACCAGCGTCATCGGTAAACAGACCGACAGAGCAGGCGATATTGGTCGAGCTAACGCAAGAACAATTGCTCAAAGAACCGGTGATGCAGTAGCAGCCGGTGCTAAAAGAACCGCTAAAGCCGCAGCTGATAATGCGGGAAAACTTATAACCGCCGGTCTTGTTGTTGGTGGTGGACTATATTTAGAAGACAAATTCGAAGATGCGGAAGAAGATATAAAAAATTGTATGAAAGTGTGTTTACCAGAAAACTGGGACGATTACGAATACGGCGATCTTGACAAATCCGAACTCAAGTATAGAGTATTGGAAGGTGAAGATGCAAACCCAGACCAACCCTTATGTACAGCGGCTAAGGACGATTGTGGTGAATACTGTAGTGATAAGTGTGAAGACCTTCACGAATACGAATTACCAGGTTCCAACACTGCTGCGGGTGCCGCGAAAGGTGTCGGTAAAGGTCTCGGAGGTCTTTTCGGAGGTCTTGCCAAAGGACTTGGAAAAATATTTGATCCGTCGGGTATGGCGAGTAAATTTTCATTAATAATGATTATACTTATTATTGTAATGACAGCTATGCGAATGATGAAATAATAATTAAAGTTAAAGAAAAAAACAAACTCATGTTTATATACGCATGTGGTGTTGGTGGTGTTGCCATCCATTCGAAGGTACGCCTTTAAGTATGCCGTATAAACATGACGAACGTCGTAATAAATTTTATACATCGGGTAACTTCTGTTCGTGGAGTTGTATGAAAACATATACCATAGATAAGTACGGGTGTAATCGCGGTGGACTCATATGTGGGAACATGGTTATGATGCGTCGTAAACTATTCAATAAGATAGGCACGATAAGACGCGCACCTCACCGACAAAGATTAGACGTTTTCGGCGGTGATTTAACTATAGACCAGTTTAGGGAAAATAATGTCGTCGATAAAGAACAACCTAACGAAATAGAAACTAAACCCGTACCCGAAATAAATATACCCATAATATCGAGTACTAAGAAACTGAGTGATATTACAAAATCGACGGGTAAAAATGAAACGTTACGTTTGAAA
>Ga0213862_10000468_pt1 | contig 17045 bp, 25 predicted proteins | sample PICome_7_FD_160092 | JGI IMG/M metagenome (GOLD analysis project Ga0213862, IMG submission 160092) | Coastal seawater microbial communities near Pivers Island, North Carolina, United States - PICO266 | ecosystem: Environmental > Aquatic > Marine > Coastal | place: USA: North Carolina... | reverse complement strand
CTCTCGGTAATTAGGTATTCCGGGTACAACTCACGCATCATCCTCTTTTGACGAAGATACACATTTCTTTTCTCATTGGGACACATAGCCTCAGTGACAAAATTAATAGTCTTTTCCTCGTGTCTAACATCCACTTGAATCGTGTAACCTGAAACCAAAGTTTCATGTACATCTAGATATACTTTAGCCGTGGGAAACAGGATATTCTCACTGAGGGCCATCGTTTGGATGTGACGACCAAGGACAGCCAAACGGGTTCTAGCGACATTGATCGCGGACATAGTCTTGTACTTTTCCTACGCTCCAAACGAGACTCAAGATTGCCGTGGCGTTTTTGAAAGTCTCCTTAGGAGAGTTCATTTGTTTGATTTTTGTATAGTTTTGTGATTACTTAGGCGATTGCAATCCAATTTTATTCCATAATCGTTTCCTGTTATTACTAATGTTTCTAGATTGTTTAGAAATGTTTAAGACGTCATCTATTTCTGATTTAGTCAACCCCCTTTGATACACTGAATTTAATGTTTGAATAATTTTACGTAACCCATTTTCACCGATTACTTTATGCGCGGGATTATTATATAATAATGACAGAAGTCGTTTCATATTATCACCATTTGTTTGTACAGCGAATTTTTTATTGGGTGATTTGATACCAGATATATGTTCTGAAATAAGTTTTAAAATATCAATCTGGAATCTTTCATTACTTCCGAATATATACACAAAACTTTGAAAAAAATGATCCCGGCTAACATTTTCATCCATGTCGTGTCTAATTTTGGCTGGAACACCCTTTTCATCAAAATAAATAGCTTCATACTTACTCGTGTCTAAAAGAGAATACATCTCTCTGAACGGAAATTTACCTTTATCCGATTCATATGCTCGTGACATAGATTGTATTGCGTTTTGGTTATCTTTGATAGCATCTTGATTTACTCTACCTGTTTGTGTATCGTATCCAGATTTTACAAGACCACAATGTATACCACCGTGTCTCCATTCGGTGTTACACTTGTTAATATTTAGATAATGAGCTACCAGATCATCCGGGGGTCTCAGTAAAGCGGGTTCTTGACGTAATATAGGTTTGTCTCCACGATCCCTAAATTTAAGATTCGCATTGAGTCCCCCGTTAGCTCCATTACCAAATTGTTTACCATTTCGTTCCAGTAATATAGCATCCACATAAAATAATATACTTTGTAAAGAGGTTGGTTTTCCTACATATACATTCGTGTTTATATAATTTCGGAACGAAGACACAGACATCACGTGATGTCTGGGACCGGGATAAGGGGGTGGTAACATAGGGATTGGTTTAGTACTCAAATTGCGACTCCTTAATAAATTTAAGAAGTCTATACCCTTACTGTTAGATCCAAGTTTAAACAGGATCATCAATTCTTGTTTTCGTCTACTATTATTGTTCATACCGAGAATACCATTTAATTTTTTCACTAAATCATTTGTTTCTCTAAAAGCCCTAAATAATGCCTGTAACTTTAAAACCTTTCCACTATACAATAATCCATACAAAACCTTTTCGTTTAATTTTAAGGAATTAAGATTTAAATTACTCCTAAATCCAGGTATACGGCTATTTACAGATATCTTCTCTTTCGATCCTCGTCGAGATGCTAGACTATTCATAGATTTGAAATTTGTGATTAGAGATGATACACCAGATTTACCTGGCTCCAATTTAAATTTATTAACAGCATTTTTGAATATATCTTTTCGTGCATTATCATTACTCAACATGATATAGTTTATCGTCCTACCAAACTTGAACACATAATTCATTATTGATAGTAAATTATCAACTTTCTTATCAACCGTCGTCCCCAACTGAGATTTCATTAACGTTACATACTCTTGGTTTAACTGTTCATCATTCTTGTTATTTTTAATTCGATCGCTGAGAACTATGGATCTCTGTATCAACATTAAGGAGTAAAGATTGTAAAATGCTGATAAATCATCTGTACCTATAATAGACGATTTAGTAGTTCTGGATCGTTTGGATGATGAGGGTGTAGTATTTCTATTGATATTCCGAGCTATACCCGTAAGATAAGTAGCCGTAACATTTCTAGCTTCTTTCTTTCCTTCCGCACCCCTACGTCCACCCTTTTTCTTCTTCACTACTGGTGTTTCATTATTACTATTAGACTGTGAATTTGGAAAATTTGAAACTCTATTAGGAGTTTCTTCCCTTGCACGCTTCGGTGGCATATCTACTATGACCTGAGAATTTAATCAAAACTGACCGAACAGTCAAACGAATTGCAACGACCTTGTCCAAGCATATCATACACGACTTCCCCATCGACGATCTCCTCCTCGATGAGTAAATCCTTGAGTTCCTCCAACTTGTCCTTATTATCCTCCAACATCTTGAGCGCATACCTGTAACACTGCGACACGATGTTTTCAATCTCGTTATCCACCTTAAGAGAGGCAGACGGAGATAGGTTACGGTAATCATACTTATTCTTACCAAAGCCATAGGTCGTTACCATTTCACGGGCAATCTGGTAGACCCTCGCATAATCAGAACTCGCACCAGTTGTGACGCGATTGGCTCCGTAAATGACCTCTTCAGCCGCACGACCACCTAGGGCAACGAGGATTTGAGCGAGTAGATACTCTTTCGTGTAGAATGGACTGTCCGCATTATCCTCAGAGGGTTGGAAGAAAGTCACACCACCCGCAGCACCTCGGGGCATGATAGAAACCTTACGAACTTTGTCATAATCTGGTACGAGAACACCGACGATAGCATGTCCGGCCTCATGGTAGGCCACAAGCTCCTTCTTACGGAAAGAATACTTAACATCACCCTTAGCCCCAACGACTATGCGTTGGTAGACATTCTCAGTAATCTCATTCGTAATGGTACCGTCACCATCCTTGACAGCCCTAATAGCACACTCATTCAACAGATTTGCCAAGTCAGCACCAGAGAATCCAGTCGTCTGCTTAGCGATATTCTTGAGGCGTACATCAGGTGCAAACTTCTTACCCCGAGCGTGGACACCAAGAATCTTTAGGCGACCCTTAACACTTGGAAGGGATACCTGAATCTTACGGTCGAAACGACCGGGACGGAGCAGTGCATCATCTAGGATATCAATCCTGTTTGTCGCAGCAATCACTACGATACCAGTCTCATTGTCAAAACCATCCATCTCAGTGAGAAGCTGGTTGATAGTCTGCTCACGCTCATCATTACCAGGTGTAGTAGTTCCACCACGCTTCTTTCCCACCGCATCAATCTCGTCAATGAAGATGATACATGGTTGATTTTCACGCGCTTGCTCAAAGAGTTCCCGGACGCGCTTAGCGCCAACACCCACGAACATTTCAATGAAACTCGCCGCGGAGCACTGAAGGAAAGGTACACTAGATTCACCCGCGATAGCACGAGCTAGAAGGGTCTTACCAGTACCTGGGGCACCAGCGAGGAGGGCGCCACGTGGGATTCGGGCACCACTTCCAAAGTACTTCTCGGGGTTTTTGAGAAAGTCAACAATCTCCTCGAGCTCATCCTTAGCTGAGTCGATACCCTCAACGTCCTTGAAACGTGTGGTAACCTCATCTTCCATATTGAATTCAGCAGACTTCATGAAAGGATTTGGCATTCCCATACCACCTTCACCCCTTGGGGCAAATAGGGTACGACCAAGGGTGAATATATAAGCGATAAAAAAGAACATGACAACATTCTCGATGAGAGATACAGGTTGGGTATTATCTATGAGAACTTCAGTCTCACTTTCCATTAGCGTCTGCCACAACTGCTCATTCTGTGGGATTGAAACATCACCATAATCCCCATTCTCTTCCTGAAACACTGCAATGTTCTTATTAGGTCGTATGATTACGGAAGGGAGTTCATGGTTCTTGATCCCTTGGATAAATTGTGTATATGTTCTTGGATGGTATTCCACCTTTCGTTCTTTGGTATCAACTTTGACACTGGGTGCGGTAAAGTTTTTTCCAATACTGAACATACTTTATAATAAAGTGGTGATTGTTTTAAACCACTTTTTCGGCATACGTGGCAGCGTAGTTTTCGACGATTATGTTCACATATCTCAAAATACATACACGTGTCACACAACTCTCTCAAGTCCCCATGTATACACAGGGGACCACCATTACACACGTTACAGCGAATCAAATTTATTCCATGTGGACATGCCATTGTTATAACAGTATTTAAAGTTTTATACCGTATTAAAAGAAGTATGGAAATTAACGTTGCTCGTGTAAACAATGGAATTTACGATGTACACGTGATTTCAGACGACGAATACATAGGACCCGCTATTGCGCGAGGACATGAATGGGATCGGTGGATGCGACGCGACGTGCGTATGCTGCATAAACCTGGTACAGAGATCATTGACATTGGGGCAAATATTGGTTACAACACTTTACTCTTTTCAGATTATGGCCCCGTGCTATCCTTTGAACCCGTGTATCATGATATAGTTAGTCTAAATGTCAAGAATAACTCCCTGAGATACCCAGTTCAGGTTATTCCATGTGCCCTCTCAGATGAAAAAACTGTTACGAAGATTCATATACCATCCCATGGGTGTCAATCTAATGTACTCATCAATTACGGTGGAACGAGTTTTCATCACACAGATGAAATGCGAGGTGAAGGTGTAGATGTCAGCTGTGAAAGACTAGATGACATCTATACAGGTGTTCCTTCATTTATTAAAATTGATGTAGAAGGTCACGAGTTACAGGTTTTGAAGGGTGCGAGTGAAACTATTAAGAAACATAAACCTACAATTCTTATTGAAATACATGATTTCTCTGAAGACTCAGAGATACACCAGTATCTAAAATCATTGGGGTATGGTGACCCTGAAAAAAGACCTGAAGCTATATTCATTTACAAAACATTCGCTTAGAATATCCGATAACCGCACATGTGATTCTTTTACCCGCATGTCCAGTCGTCAAACTATCATTGTGTCCACCCATACCTAGATCATCTGGATCTTCGTGGATTACTAGGGATCTACCGATGATATTGGCTTTGTAACCCTTCAATTTAATGTGATTATCATACATCCTAAATTTAGCAACACCCTTTGAATCAAATCTGATGTTTCCTATATCACCAACGTGCCTCTCAGATGACTTTGGTCCACCATGCTTCTTATTGTAGGGGTTGAAATGTGAACAGGCACCCATACAGTTATGTGTGAGATCACCTGCTTCATGTACATGGATACCATGAGTACTATTTTTGTACTTGGAAGACTTTAGATTCACTTTGATGAGAACCCTGTTGCCCTTCTCTTCAAATTCAACTACACCTTTGATGTGTGGATGATCAAAAAAAGAAGTTGCTATAATCATTTACTATCAATTGGGATTTTATATCGAGCAAAATGCATCTTGTCAACCATATAATACATCTGGTACGCTTCCACAATACTAGGACTCCTGAACTGTTCTGGCATACATTCGGGGATACCTTCTTTGGAGTAATACGCCGTCTCACTTTTGCGTTCTTCAAAGTGGGTTGGATGATTTTGGTACAACCAAAGTAAATGCTTCGCACACGTATGAATTTTACCGTATCGGTGTGTATACTCTAGCGTTAGAGCTATACCTATTTTACATGCGTACCTATAATTCTTCAAACTTGAGGCAATCCACATAGTCATGGGGTGCTTCTTATGAGCTGGTTTGTACCCCCGACGTGACCCATCTTTAATAAAAGGGGCTAGAGCGTGTACAAATTCTTCCTCATTGGAGAAATACCAAGCTGTATACAGCATTTGACATATTTCCAATTGGATTTTTACGACATGTTGATCACATGACATGTGAGCGATTTCTTTTGGTATAAGGGATAGGAAAAATATATTCATGACTCATGACTCATTTTCATTACAAACGTTGTTAACTTAGGTATCTATTCAGCATCATCCACATATTCTTCTTCTGGTTCTGGTTCTTCATCTTCATCTGGTTCTACATCCAAAGTTTCTTCTTCCTCGGGATCATCTGATTGCGGAACAATATCATCATCTTCATCAACTTCTTTGATCTCAAAGGTCTCTTCTTCAATCTCCTTTGGTTTCTTCTTTTCCTTTTTGGGTTTCTTAGCGGGTTCTTTATCAAATATTTTTGTAAACACTTTGTCAATGTGAATAGCAAGTCGCTTATGCTTTTCTTCATTTATTTTGAGTTTCTCAAGATATTCTTTACTAAATCCATGAGATTTGTACGCCTGTAAAACTGATTTGAATGGTGGTCTTTTGGCATCCTTATAATATTTGTTGTGTAGATCCCAAATTGAGCAATTTAGTTTAATGCGTACAACACCACTTTTCAAAACACGAAGTTTCAAATAAACGCGGTCGGGTACATCAAGTTCAGGTTCTTCATTTTTAGGTGGTTTTATAGTTGGTACAACCACTGGTAGATTGGGTTTTACAAAAGTAAGACCCATATCTTTGTAATGTTTTTCCAACGTCTTCAAGTATGCATCTTGGTGATAGACAGGTCTTTTTGGAACTGGGATGTAATCAGTTTGTGTTTTTTTCAGAATTTGACCCAAAAAACTATTCTCCTCCAACTTCCCCACCCCATCTGGGAGGGTGGGTCTAACACGCCTCGATGGGCGCTTGTAAAAACTCATTGTTTTCCACAGTTGTGTCCTCTGACTTAGGTTTCAGAAAATAATCCAATTCACAACGAATGACATGTTCAGATTGTTGGTTCGTGTGTGTATGGTAAGGACCCCAAATCTCTATAACCTTGCGCTCCTTATCGTACCACAAATAGTCAAGTTCCAGTTTCTTTGTCAACCAATAGAACTTCTTACCGGTTTTACCAATGAATGAAAAAACCTTGTCTTGATCATACTCAGATACGTCCATTTGGGAATAGTGTGCATTTGGGGGGTGGTAAGGGGCCATCGTTTCTCTTAGATACTGCTTGCTCCTTTTGTTTAAGTACGTTTCTTATATGTTTTTGTGAGAAGGGTTGTTTTTTGTTTTTCTTATCATTTTTAGTTACACGCTTTTTTGGTTCTTTATACTCCATGGTTGATAAATACTTCGCACATTTTATTAACTTAGGTCTTCGTCTTCGTCTTCGTCTTCGTCTTCGTCAACCAAACTCACATCACTCCCACTTTCACTTTCGCTATCAGAACATGTGTAATCTTCATCTTCGCTATCATCTACAAGTTCATACCCATTAGGGTTCTTTGCGTAAAGGTGCGTTTTTTCAAGGTCATCGGTGTCGTAAAATCCAGAAACTGCCTCTTTATTAATAACTTCATTTATATTCATGAAATCATATAGATGATACTTATTTCTTTCTAAAAAGTTTACAGTGTAGGTCACATCAGTTTCGAGAACAGTGCGAGCTATCTGTGTAGTACCATCATCACACTTGACGTCTATGATCATGTGGTTATTTTGAAATTTAAATCTTTAATAACATTAATGGATACTCTTAAAGAAAGGGGTGTACAGTACATATCTGGTCGTATTATCAGAGAAAATGACGCGGTTATGTTCGATATAGATGACACCCTAATCTATACAGATGGTACACCAATCACCCAAATGATTGAACTTTTACATATAGCTAGACATTTGGGGTACAAGATCGTGATTATTACAGCTAGACCTAGTATACAGCATGTAATCAATTGGACGATAAATCAACTTGGTAAGTATAACATTCCTAGTGACTATTTGGGATTTACGAGTCCCAGTACCAAAACATTGATGAAAAAACAACTCCCGTATAACTTTGTGTTATCAGTGGGTGATTTGGAAACGGATCTTACAGACTCTGAACATAAACTCAACACTTCCAATTTTTCCCACAGTTGAGGCAGCTCACGAACACGGTCATGGGTTCATCCGCGGATCTTGTCTGCATCTCATAGTATGTCGTCTTCATACTTTTACATCTACCACACTTGAACAAACCATCTTGATTTTTAGCCTCTTGTGCCAAAGCCTGTTTTCTAATATCATTATGGATTTTCATTTCAACCTGTTTAGCACGTGGTCCATCAAACCATAACTTCTCGGGATCCATTTCAATAACTTCCTTCGTTTTAACATTTTTATTCAAAATACTCATCTTTAATTCAGGAGACTTTCTGAGATTATACTGAATCTGTAAGAATTTGTGTTTGTAGATGTTTGTAAATTTGTGGTTTTCCCAAGCAGCATCTTCACAACGACTTATAGAGTGATTCAATATACTCTTTTCCATATTCACACAGATGACATCATCCTCAGGTAACTCCAAAAGTTCGGACAGGCGTTTGATAACAAATTCACGTGTGACGTTATTCATACTTACCTACTAGGCTCGTTTATCTTTTAAGACAATTTTAGTGAGAAATCTTAACTTCTCAGTGAAATTGTGTTTACTTAGGGTTTGGGGAGCTCTTTGTAAGGATCATTTCGCTTACAGTCCTCCATATTTTCAGGTGAGCAGTTATCAAAGAACGCACCAACGCGGCGCGCGGGGTTGGTGTCTACGAAGCCATATTTGTAATCAGCATTGGGTGGGCGATACTTCTCAGAAAAGACAAATCTCGCATCCTTACCGTTCGTACTGAACAGAGGACCACCGAATTTGATATCAATGGATCCCATAGCGCAAACAAACATCACTATTGCGACGGCTATAAAAAACATAGTCTTACGATGCATCTTGGTATATCTTTTGTAAATATTTTTTTATATGATGAAATTAAGATGACTAAGGCTGTTCTCATTCATGAGATAAAAGACAGATATGAAGAAATTGAACTGGATATAGAACCCTCCAAGAATGAAATTTTCAAACTACTTGGAGGTAGGGCTACATTTATTGGTCAATGGCCTGAAATAGATGTGGTTATTATGAAAGCCGAACAAGGTATGATTGAAAATGACAACATTTTACCGTACCCATTTCATGGTGAAGAAGTGCGGGGTAAAATATTACTCATACGCATGGACGAGAATTCGGAACCACAAGATTTTTCATTAGAGGAATACCTCTCATTTGGAACCCGGGACGAACGCATCCTCGTTTAGAACAGCATTGGCATATTTCATGCATAGCTGAAAATGTACATACGCCCAATCAAGAGGTTTATCCATTTTGGGGTTACCCTTGATTGGATTTTTGTTGATGATACTAACAATATCCACCTTTGTGCCATCCATAGTTTTAACAGTCGCCTGACCAATCTCCTTAAGCCACATCACGTCAGCCTCACTTTTACTGTTGAAATTCCTTACGAAATCAGTCATATACATTAAGTACGATTCTTTTCTATAAGTAGACGCGCACTTGGATCAGTTATAGTTGTCCACCTAGGTCTCCAGATCTCGGATATGAGGTGATCACTTTGTTTCCCATACAACTTCCAAAAGATATTTCTGTACAAAGCCTCTTCTTTTGTAATTGATGGATTGTGACCATGCGCCTTCACCTTAGTCTCCTTGAATAAAACATCATCCACGTTTTCTTCTGCGTACTTTTTCACCTCATCCACCCAGTTTGTACCCACAGCATCACTCATCCCATCTTTTTGTCTCCATAGAATATCATGTGGAAGATACCCCTCAAATGCCTCGCGAAGTATGCTTTTCTCGATTGGACCAACCTTATCATTTTGATTCATTGTCATACACAAATCAATGAAATTCTTATCGAGAAATGGCACTATAAGATCTAGGCCGTGTGCACCCGCACATCTATCGGCGCGAAGTCCATCAAACTGATGAATAAGACGAAGGCGTCTCATATTCTCACACGAAAACTCATCAACATTTGGAGCGTTATGGAAATAGAGATATCCACCTAGAAGTTCATCACTTCCCTCACCAGAAAAGATGTAGCGACAGTTCGTCTTCTGTTTAATGTACCTGCACAACAGCCACATGGGTGTACTTGCCCGAACTGTAGTAGTGTCGTATGACTCAAGTGAATAAATCACATCAGTGAGATGAGCGATACCTTCTTGTGGTGTAAAAGTAACCTCTGTATGTTCTGTATCCAGGTACTTAGCAACTTTACGAGCAGCCTGTAAATCGGGACTTCCTTCTAGACCAATAGAGAATGTCTTAATCTTACCAAGTCTACGGGAAGCGATAGAAGCGATAAGACTACTGTCTAGACCACCGGACAATAGGAAACCAATTTCTCTATCAGTATTGTCTAGGCGAATATTCACCGCCTTTTCAAAAGATTCACGAATTTCATCGGTCATATGGTTATTGACGTGTTTAATAACATTCCAGTACCCCGTATGATAACACACAAAGTCATTAATGTAGGAGTCAAAGATATGACCAGGTGGGAATACATGTATTTCAGACTGAAGAGGACCCAAAGCCTTGGCTTCACTCGCAAACGCGATTGAATTCTCATCGTAACGAGTGTAAAAAAGTGGACGAACACCCACTGGGTCACGGGCTGCCATGATGCGTTTACCATCCGTGTATACGAAAGCAAAGTCACCATTCAACAGTTCACATGTTTTGGTGATACCAAAGGAGTTGATCATGGGGAGGATAACTTCACAATCACTAGTACTCTTTTCATTGCCTAAAAGAAACTCTTTGTAATTGTAAATTTCACCATTACAAATAAGCATAGACTTATCTTGTATAAATGGTTGCATACCGGCATCTGTTAGATCATTAATCGCGAGACGATAAAAGTCCATACGACACTTCCCAATTTTAGATGTCCTATAGTCATCTGGGCCTCGGTGAGAAAGGAGATATGAACTCAAATCCACTTCTTCACCGAAGAGGGCGATAATACCACACATGTTATACATAGATCTCACTTTGTTTTTAAGCTAAAGTCCATCCACTCACCAAAATCTTCTGGGTTGGCTACACCATCCATTTCCTGACCACTCATATTTATTGATTCCGAGTTTGGGCCAAATATAACATCGAATGACAAAATACAGTAAAATGAGACGTTTGTTCTACATGCTATTTTGTCTAAAGTAGTGAAATCAAATGTTTCTATTTCCAATGAACGTTTTATAATTCGCGGTGATCCATAAGGAAACTTTACTTCCTCGGCGAGTTTCAACTTCTTATTCTCTGATGTCATATCGAGACATGGCCAAATACGATTTCTAGCTCTAAATTCAGCTGAATAATCTACACACTTCATCGCTACATCTTTTTCAGCAAAACACACAAAACGAGATTTTGAATTAGGATCCACGAGGCTAAGATACGTACCGTTATAATTTAATTTTATAAAGTGAAAGTCCATTTAAATATATAAGGAAAAAATCTTTAATTAATATAGATGAACTTCCCACAGACAGCTGGTCAATGTAAATATATGTTAGCTTTGAGATCAAGTAAACCCATAATTATTGGAACTGGCCCAGCGGGTTCTGGAAAGACTATGCTTGCGTGTCAAATTGCGACTGAACACATTTCAAGACATCCTAGAGCAAGGGTTGTACTCACTAGACCCATTGTTGCAGCTGACGAAGATATGGGATACCTACCTGGTGATATGGATCAGAAAATGGAACCATGGACGAGGCCAATGTATGACATTTTTGAACAATCTATGACCCATAATCAGATGGATAGGTGTATTTCTATTGAACCATTGGGATACATGAGAGGTCGGACGTTTCATCACACTTTGATTATAGCTGATGAAATGCAAAACTCAACACCAAATCAAATGAAACTTCTTCTTACACGTATAGGTGAGGGTACAAAAATAATAGTGACTGGTGATTTAGAACAATCCGACTTGGAAGGGGATAATGGACTAGAAAACTTGGTGTACAAAATGCAATGTACGGAGCTTGATTATATTCAACATGTGGAAATGGGAGATGATGATATTGTTCGTCATCCGGCGGTTAAAGAAGTACTGGGTATTCTATCAAAATGACAAAGGTTGTCCTCGCATTACCTGGGCGATCATTTTCCGGTAGATTCATGATATGTTTACTTAACACGATAATGACTATGAAAGATCAAGGATATGAAGCTGTGATTACAAATGAATATTCAAGTTATGTTACATTTTCTAGAATGAAAACTCTGGGTTTAGATGTTCTCGGGGGTGTAGATCAGATCCCGTTTGGTGGAAAACTGAACTACGATGTATGGCTCACAATTGACTCGGACATAATATTCAAACCTGAACAGGTATTGGAGATTATCAAAGATACTGAGACTCACCCAGTTGTATCAGGTATGTACAGAATGGAAGATCTAAAACACTACGCGATGGTTAAGGAGTGGGATGTGGAGTACTTCAAACAATATGGAACTTTCCAATTTGAGACTGAAGAGAGTGTAAAGAAAGAACCTAAATATATGCCTGTAGCCTACAATGGGATGGGATTCTTTGCGTGTCGTAAAGGTGTCATAGAGAAGTTGAAGTATCCATACTTTAGCTACCCTCTCATTGAGATTGAAGGTAAAGATGGGGTTATGTTGAGAGATACATGCTCCGAAGACGTAGCATTCTGTAAAAATCTCACCGATGCAGGTATTCCGATAATCGTGAATACGAGCCTCCGTGTTGGTCATGAGAAAACACTTGTAATTTGAGGTTCTGAACATCGTTATTCAGATGCTTTAGATCTGTATCAATTCGTGTAATTTTCTCATCCATAAGTTTGCGTTCAAGTTTATACTTTTCTAAAAAAGTGTACAACTCGTGACGCTTCGCCTCATACCACTCTGAAACTTCAATGATCTCTTGGTCAATATCAGAATATTGACCAATCATTTTATAATCAGTGGGTAACTTTCGTAAATCATCGGAAATTTCATCGATCCGTGTCTCTAAGTCCTGACACGCATCTTTGAACTCAGCGTGATCCTCTAACATTGTGCTTGCTTTTTAATGAGATTTATTTTTACTTAGGTTTTCGTGCATTTCTTTAGCAGCTTTCAGTCTATAATTTAGATCAGTCCCTGCCCATTGTATAAGGAAGTCACCCTCTTGCCATTGTCCATCCGTTCCTAGAACATCTTGATATTCCGGGCGTTTATGGAGAAGGGGTGAATTCTTGTAGTCATAAGAGTTCATTACTCTCTGTGGAAGAACTTTACCGACTCTAGCCCACATAGCAGTACCACCGGGTTTCATACCAGTCTCTTCTAGATGAGAACCTATGAGTAAATCCTGTATAAGTTGATTCTCATATAGATACCAATGTCTATAAACAGGTAGCCCAGCAATAATCGTATTAATAAACGCTCTTCCTATTTCAGAATTTCTAATTAGCATATTTCCACAATTTGTGCCATTACAATCAGCTGGAACTAAAAAGTGTATGTTTGGATTCGCGTGCTTTTCAATAATTTCTTCGAGTTTGATATCCATGTTCGTAATCATACAATCAGTTTCAGATGAAAAAATCCATTCAGCATCGGGATGTTGTTGCATAACTTTTCTAACTGCGTAAATTTTACTCCACCCAATTGGCACATGATCCATGGGGATTGGAGGATTTCCAGCTCTCATAGGTTTACCTACAATGGATTCAGCACCATCTTCAAGATGATAGAGGATGTACCCATGTTTTTCACAATACAACTTTCTATTTTTACGAACAGTCCAATCGGCGAGGGGTTTATAATTAATGTCGTTAACTGTAACGAGTATACACTTCATGTATATTAAAGATGTGTAACCTTTAATAGATACATGTCTATCATTACATCTTCTGGTAATAGTATTCCTATAGATTTGGAAGATGAGGAAATAATGAACCACGTTTTTGATCGTACTTCTTGTGCAAAGATTATCATTAATCAAATAAACAATGATAGAATGTATGATCCATTTTTAAAGGATAAAAAGGATCTAGTTATTCTTGATATAGGTGCAAATGTGGGTTTATTTACATTATACGCACAAGACTCTGCATCTAAAGTTATTTCAGTTGAGCCAACACCTTCACATCAGAATCTATTTGAAAAGATTTGTGGAAAATATGAAAATGTGGAACTTGTTAAAGCTGCACTCTCAGATAAAAATGAAGATGTAAGCTTTTACACATGTAATGAAAATTCTACGCAGAATTCACTGGTTAAGGGTGAGGGTACAGCCGTAGGTGAATCACCTTCCGATGAAAATAAAGTAACTGTACGAGGAGTGACACTAGAAACTCTGTTAAATGAATATAACATTGAACACGTTGACTTCTGTAAGATAGATATAGAAGGATCTGAAATGATCGCCATTACAGAAGAAACACTTAAACCAGTATATGATAAGATAGATAGAATGTTTATTGAAGTTCATTCAACATATTCCGGTACCGATATGCGATGGGAAGATCATATTATAATCAATCGTAAAAAGATTGAGAAAATTTTGGATAATGTTGGATACAAGTACAGGGTTTTACCCACACAATATCAAGAAACGCTTCATGTATTTAAAGATTCGGAGACTACGTAACACAATGGAACAACGTGTTGTTGAAGTTGCATACGATAATAAAATTGGTCATGTCGGCAGTTGCTTGACAACTGTTCCAATTCTAGATCATATATATAAACACAAAGGAAAGGATGACATTGTAGTATTGAGCGCTGGTCACGCGGGGATAGCATTATATGCCGCCTTAGAGAAGTATGAGGGTAAAGATGCTGACGCATTATACAAGAAACATGGTGTACATCCTAATAGAGATATTGATAATGGTATACACGTTTCAACTGGTTCCCTTGGATCTGGTATAACTATAGCAGTTGGGTATGCGTTAGCAGACAAGAAACGAAATGTCCATGTCATCATATCGGATGGTGAGTGTGCAGAGGGTTCAGTTTGGGAGTCACTCGCCTATATACGAAACGCGGGTCTTAAAAACTGTAAAGTACATGTGAATGTAAATGGATATTCAGCATATGATAAGGTAAATATGTGGTATCTATGGCTTCGTCTAAAAGCTTTTAATTGGAGAACGAAGATTTGGTTTACAAAGAATCCGGACTTTGATTTCCTAAAAGGGTTACAGGCTCATTATCATGTTTTGTCTAAAGAGCATAAAGAAGTTATGATTAGTTCATACAACAATGCGCAGAGAGTTTGCTAAGAACCTTCACGCTGCTATGAAGAAAGATGAACGAATCTTTCTAATTACAGCTGATTTAGGTTATGGAGTTTTAAATGATATTCGGCGCGACTTTCCAAAACGCGCTATAAACATCGGTTCTTCTGAAATGTTAATGGTAGGTATAGCAGTTGGGTTAGCGCAATCTGGTTTCATCCCAATTTGTTACTCCATTACCCCATTCCTATTGTACCGACCATTTGAACTTATACGAAACTATATGAATTATGAAGGAGCTACTGTCAAATTAGTGGGATCCGGGAGAGACGATGATTACGCTCATGATGGTATTTCTCATTGGGCAGGTGATGACATAGATATAATGTCGGCTCTTAAAAATATAGAACTCTATAAACCCAAGGACAATACCGATATGGATGCAATTTTTAATACGTTTATGTATAATGATAAACCTTCTTACATTAATTTAACACGTTGAGATACATAAGACTCACCAAGTTCACTCATGTCTGTTATTTCATATGTGGCTCCAAACTCTGTAGCCCATTGTGATAGACGTTTCTTTTCTCTATAAACAAGATCACATTCCTTATCCGTTCTATCTCCATTTATATATTCACATACTACTTTTCTCACGTCTTCGATATCGACAAAATCAAAGTACTTGTCCTTATCAATGACGATATGCCCATTTTGTTTACAGATGGTTTTGAAACGATCTCTATTATGTGGATCTGGTTCACCGGAACCGTAACATCCAAAAATACGTAGTGTATGGGTATTATCTAGATGTTCAATTCGTTTGTCCACTATCCACTTAGATAGCCCGTAAGGATCTGTGGGTGGATCACCACGAACACCCGCACCACTTGAAAAATATAACAATTTACCATTGAAAACTCGCGCAACATTTTCAAACATTAAGATATTGTTATGTGTAATATTTCCATCTTCTTGAACGAGCATACTACCCCCCATAACCGCACAATGTACAACTACATCAAAATGATTCTGTGTGAAAAAATCTTTTGTTTGCATTTGATTAGTGAGATCTAATTCCCTTCTCGTAACACCTATCCACTCGGGGTGTTTTTCTAAGAAATATCTACCCAAAAATCCATTTGCTCCCAAAACACAAACTTTCATGTATATTATCTTATCAATACCTTTTTAACTACATCAATAAATCATAAAGATCGGTTTTAGATGGAGCAGTAATATTATAATCACCAGTTTCATCAATTTTCCAACGACTATTTTGTTTGTCCATAGATTTAATATGCCACATGGCTAATGGAGGAATAGCTTTAATTCCGGAAACTTTATCAGACCCTGTAAGTTTAGTGTGTAATTCATCTGTCCATGTGATGTAATCACACTTCTTATGGATACGCATCTGGAAGTCTGGCCAGTTAATGAAACCAGCTTCATTTACATTCCACTTCCTATCCTTCGCTTCTTCTTCCGTAATATCCGGATGAATGTTGATTCTAGGAATAGCTAAGATTTCAGCTCCAGTTTCATCAATAACCTGCTTCAAAATTTTAATGAGTGTTTGTTGGGGAAGTTCATCTGCGTCTATATGGAAAACATAATCACCCTTTGCTACATCTATGTGGAATTGACAGTTTTTACTAAATGTATCAAAGGCTCTCCTATGAACAGTTATACGATCCTCAAAGTGTTTCAAAACAAGATCAACCTTTTCAGTTGTATTATTTGAATCTACTATAACATCAATATAGTCTTCGGTATCAATGATACGAGTGAGTAAATTTAAAAGAGAAAAGAGCTCCCTAGATTCATTACAAACTTGGATAGAGTACGTGAGCTTCATTATTCTAAATGTATCAAATATCTTTAACTACTTAAAGTTGTTATTGTACTATTCGTTAATGAAGAGGACAATCCTAAATTTATTCAAAAATAAGCTAAACAA
>Ga0213862_10000467_pt1 | contig 17060 bp, 12 predicted proteins | sample PICome_7_FD_160092 | JGI IMG/M metagenome (GOLD analysis project Ga0213862, IMG submission 160092) | Coastal seawater microbial communities near Pivers Island, North Carolina, United States - PICO266 | ecosystem: Environmental > Aquatic > Marine > Coastal | place: USA: North Carolina... | reverse complement strand
GCTGGTTATTTAACAGGTTACGAAATTGATGTATTACGAGAAGGAGCTGAAGAAGATGTAGAATTATCAGAATTCAAAGATGAAATTGATGAGTGGATTATCAAAGAATTTGAAAAAATTGGACTAGATACTGCAAAAAGTGTATTGGAAAATGATCTAAAAGAATTAGTCAAGAGAACTGATTTAGAAGAGGAAACGATACAAGAAGTATTAAACATATTAAAAGAAGAATTTGAAGATTAAATAGTAATTTAACTATATTTTTTTAGATTATTTAAAACAGGAGAAAGCATTTATATGGCTGAAGTAAAAACAATGAGACTTAATAAAGTTTTGCGCGAGTTCAATATATCATTGGATCGTGCAGTTGAATATTTAGGTTCAAAAGGTTACGAGGTGGAGTCTCGGCCTACAACTAAAATTTCTAATGAAGAATACCAAATACTCTTAGAGGAATTTCAAACAGATAAGAGTAAAAAAGTAGCTTCCAAGGAAGTTGGTGAGGAAAAAAGAAAAGAAAAAGAAGAGATTCGAATTGCTTCCGAGCGCGAACTTGAAGAAAAGCAAAAGAAAATCAAAGCATCCAAAAAGTTAATAAAAGCTGAAGTAAGACTTGAAGGTCCAAAAACTCTTGGAAAAATATCTCTCGATGGTAAAACTCTTAAGCCCAAAGAGGAAAAAAACTCACAAGAAAAAAAAGAAGTTCTCACTCCTGAAAACGAAGAAATTTCTCTAAAAAATGAGGAATCTACTGATATTAAAAAAGAAATTCCTTCAGAAAAGAAAGAAGTGATACCTACAAAAGGACAAGAAAAAATTTCAGATCCTGTAAAACAAGAAACTACTGCTAAAATAGATGAAATCAAGGAATCTGAAAAAAGTATAGTTGAATCTGAGAAAGTATTAACTAAATATAAAAAATTAGATGGTCCAAAGGTAACAGGTGAGAAAATTGATTTAACACAATTTAAAAAACCTGAAAAGAAAAATAAAGAAACTGCTGATGCAGATAAAGAAAAAAGAAGCAAACGAAGACGTATAAGTAAGGGTCCTTCAAAAAGTAGTGGTCGTTCAGGAAATCAAAATATTAGAGGTGTCCGTAAAAAACCAGTTCATACCCCCAAAGAAGAGCCTAGTGAAGCGGAAGTACAAAAACAAGTTAGAGAGACTTTAGAGAAATTACAAGGAAAATCTTCAAAAGGAAAAGGAGCGAAATATAGAAGAGAAAAAAGAGATGTTCATCGTCAGAAAACAGAAGATGATCAAGCTCTGCAAGATGCAGAAAGTAAATTGCTTAAGGTAACAGAATTTGTTACTGTAAGTGAAATTGCTACTATGATGAATGTCCCTGTAATTGAAATTATTTCAGCCTGTATGTCTCTGGGAATGATGGTGACTATGAACCAAAGATTAGACGCTGAGACTTTAACCATCGTTGCTGAAGAATTTGATTTTTCGGTAGAATTTATAACTGCTGATATTGAAGAATCTATTCAAGTAGAAGAAGATGCTCCAGAAGATCTGACTAATAGAGCTCCTATTGTTACTGTTATGGGGCATGTTGATCATGGTAAAACTTCATTGTTAGATTACGTTCGTAAAGAAAACGTTATTGCTGGTGAGTCAGGTGGAATAACACAACATATAGGTGCCTACAGTGTCACCCTTGAAGATGGTCAGCAAATAACTTTTTTAGACACACCAGGACACGAGGCTTTTACGGCAATGCGTGCTCGTGGTACGCAAGTAACAGATCTAGTTATTATTGTGATCGCTGCAGATGATGATATTATGCCCCAGACTAAAGAAGCAATTAGCCATGCTCAAGCAGCTGGAGTTCCAATAGTTTTTGCAATAAATAAAATTGATAGACCAACAGCAAACCCAGATAAAATTAAAGAAGGCTTATCACAAATGAATTTGTTAGTTGAAGATTGGGGAGGGAAAATTCAATCTCATGATATTTCTGCGAAAACAGGAGATGGAGTTAATGAATTATTAGAGAAAGTATTATTAGAGGCTGAATTATTAGAACTCAAAGCAAATCCAAATAAAGCTGCAAATGGAACTGTTGTTGAAGCGTTTTTAGATAAAGGTAGAGGTTATGTTTCGACCATTTTAGTCCAAGGAGGTACTCTAAAAATTGGAGATTATCTTTTAGCAGGTCAATGTAGTGGAAAAGTAAAAGCGATGCATGACGAGCGTGGAAATAAGATAAAAGAAGCTGGTCCAGCTACACCGATATCTATTTTAGGTTTGGATGGTGCTCCACAAGCTGGTGATAAATTTAATGTATTCGACGATGAAAGAGAAGCAAAAGGTATTGCTACAAAAAGAACTCAATTGCAAAGAGAACAATCTGTTAGAACTCAGCGTCATATAACATTAGATGAAATTGGACGTAGAATAGCGTTAGGAGATTTTAAAGAATTAAATGTAATCCTAAAGGGTGATGTTGACGGATCAGTAGAAGCTTTAACAGACTCCTTCTTAAAATTATCTACAGATGAAATACAAGTAAATATTATTCATAAAGGGGTAGGAGCCATTACAGAAAGTGATGTATTACTGGCATCTGCATCTGATGCAATTATTATAGGTTTTAATGTAAGGCCAATGGGTAATGCTAGACAAATTGCTGATAAAGAAGAAATTGATATTAGAATTTATTCCATTATTTATGCTGCAATAAATGACCTAAAGGATGCAATGGAAGGAATGTTATCGCCAGAGATGAAAGAAGAAATCACTGGAACTGCAGAAATTAGAGAAACGTTCAAGATTTCAAAAATAGGAACTATTGCAGGTTGTATGGTTATTAGTGGTAAAATTTATAAAGATTCTGGAATCCGATTAATTCGTGAAGGCGTAGTAGTTTATAGCGGAGAGTTATCATCTTTAAAAAGATTCAAAGATGATGCTAAAGAAGTTGCCAAGGGCTATGATTGCGGTATGCAAATCAAAAATTACAATGATATAAAAGAAAATGATATTGTAGAATGCTTCAGAGAGGTAGCGATTAAGAAAAAACTTAAGTAATCAAAATAAGTCAAAAACACTCCATCGATCTTATTTTTTAATTTCTATCTGGTTTTAAAATAAACGCTGAGGGGAATTTGTTTTTTATCTCAATTCTAGCTCGATCTGCCTCTAAGCGTGTATTAAAATTCCCTACCCAGACTTTATAGTTTGGAGTTTCATATTCTATAGATGCAGGCCAAGAATCATAATATTTTTGATAGTCTCTTATTATTCTACTTGCCAATTTTAATTCTCCGTAATATAATTGAATAGTATAACCATCAGAAAGTTTGTTTTCAGTTTCTAGCTTTTTTTTTAAAGTTAAAATTTCTGATATTTTCTCATTCGCATTAATTGTAATTGAAGCGTTTTGACCATAGGAAAAGCAAACAAAAACGAGTGTAAAAACATAGCAAGAGAGGGTTCCGTTGTTAGATTTCAGTTTCATAAATGATATATTAATGCAAATGTAAATTTAATTAACTAAAAAGAAAGCAACTTTATTATTTAGAATTGTTATAAATTAGACATTAACACTTTGTTTGTGTTTCTAAAATTGACTTTTATACCTTATTTTTGCTGCGTTATTTGAGGTAGTTAGACGGCTTATTTCCTAGTGGTTTGAAAATGAACTAACTACGTCTTATAATTAAAAAAAAAAATAATCATTTGTATGAAAAAGGTAAATTTCCATAATTTATCATCAAATTTATCACTTTTGTTGGTAGCATTCGTGTTAGTTTTTTCAACTAGCATTTTAGCACAAGAAAATGGTGATGTAAAAGTTGGGGAGGCTTTATACAAGTCAAATTGTGCAGCTTGTCATAAATTAGACAAGAAAGGAGTAGGGCCAGCTTTAAGAAATGTTGCTGAAAAATACGAAAGAGATTGGCTTTATAAATGGATTAAAAATAGCCAAGGATTGATTAAGTCAGGAGATTCTAAGGCGGTAGCTTTGTTTGCTGAGTATAATAATTCAGTAATGACTTCATTTCCTGGATTATCAAATAATGATATTGATAATATCCTTGCTTATACCAGTCTTCCAAAACCTGAACCAAAAATATCTGTAGCTCCTGTAACTGCTAAAAATGATGATGATGGAAACCTTCAAAATATAATTCTTGCAATACTAATTTTAATTTTATTGCTTTTGGTTATTATGTTTTATCTAGTAGCTAAGTCTCTAGCAAAATTATATAAAGTAAATGGAATTGAAGAAAAGATTGAACCCAAAATACCTTTATGGAAAGTATTTGTAAAGAACCAATTTTTAATGTTAGTTTCTGCTATCATGTTTTTGTTAGTAGCGGCTTATTTCATGTATGGATTTTTCATGCAAATAGGAATTGATCAAGGTTATGCTCCCGTGCAACCAATCCATTATTCTCATAAGATACACGCTGGTGCTAATGAAATAGATTGTAATTATTGTCATTCTTCAGCGAGAAAAAGTAAACATTCAGGGATTCCGTCTTTAAATGTTTGTATGAACTGTCATAAACATATTTCCGAATATAATGGTGAAGAAGATCTAGCAAATGGTTACACTAAAGATTTTTATGACAAAGAAATTGCTAAGCTATATGATGCTGTCGGATGGGATGATGCCGAACAAAGATATACAGGCGAGGAAAAACCAGTCAAATGGGTCCGTATCCATAACCTCCCAGATTTTGTTTATTTTAACCATTCACAGCACGTAACAGTTGCAGGTGTCGAATGTCAAACGTGTCATGGACCTGTTGAGGAAATGGAGATAATGTATCAACATTCTTCACTCACAATGGGATGGTGTATTGATTGTCATAGAGAGACAAATGTTGATTTGAAAAATAATGGATATTACGAAAAAATACATAAAGAACTATCTAAAAAATATAATGTAGAAAAATTAACTGCTGCCGAATTAGGGGGGTTAGAATGTGGTAAGTGTCACTATTAAAAAATACAACGACTTACCTATTAATTGGTTAGTCAATAAATTAATAAAATAAATGTCATCAAATAAAAAATACTGGAAAAGTGTTGAGGAATTAGACGAAAGAAGTTCTATTGTTGAGTTGCTTAAGCAAAATGAATTTGTTGAGCAAATACCGACCGATGAATTTTTAGGAGACAAAAACACCCTAGAATCTTCTTCAACATCTCGGAGAGATTTTTTGAAATATGTTGGTTTTACGACTGCTGCTGCAACTTTAGCTGCTTGTGAGGGACCGGTTATTAAATCGATTCCTTATGTGGTTGCTCCAGATGAAATTGTCCCTGGGATTCCTAATTTTTATGCTACTTCTATTGCAGATGGTTTCGATTTTGCTAATGTTTTAATAAAAACTAGAGAAGGAAGACCTATAAAGGTAGAACGCAATCATTTAGCAAAACACTCAGGAGCTGTAAATGCTAGAGTACATGCATCGGTACTTTCTATGTATGATAAAAATCGATTAGAAGGGCCAAAAGTCATGGGTGAATACTCTTCCTGGATTGATTTTGATAAAAACGTTTTCAATAGAATTGAGGAATTAAAAGATGAAAAAATTATCTTATTAACCCAATCCTTTGCAAGCCCAACTACTTCTGAATTAATTATAAAATTTCAGAAAAAATATCCAAACATAAGACATGTAATTTACGACACTGTATCTTCTTCAGAAGCTTTAGATGCTTTTGAAGATAAATATGGTATACGTGCTTTACCTGATTATGATTTTTCAAATGCGGAGGTTATAGTTTCTGTAGGCGCAGATTTTATTGGAGATTGGCAAGGTGGAGGTTTTGAAGGGAGTTATGCTAAAAGACGCATCCCAAAAAAGGGTAAAATGTCAAGACATTATCAATTCGAAAGTAACATGTCTCTTTCTGGTGCTAATGCAGATGTTCGTATACCTATTCTACCATCTTTACAACTAGAAGTATTAAAAGCTTTAGTATCAGATTCTTATATAGAATTACCAAAGCATGTTTCTGTTTTAGTAGAAAAGGCTAAAAAGCAATTGAAAAAAGCAGGAAAAAAAGGGGTTATAATTACTGGTATACCAGATTTTGATGCGCAAAAAATGGTTTTGGATTACAATCAAGATAGTGTGGTTATGGATGTAAAGTATCCAAGGACTACATTCATGGGTAGGTCATCTGAGGTTGAAAAAGTAATGGAGGGTGTCATATCCGGAGATATTAAAGGATTAATATCTGTTGGTGTAAATCCTGTTTATTCTTTTCCCGATGCCAGATTTACGGATGCATACAAAAATTTGCCCTTTTCTCTTGCTTTTTCTATGAAAGAAGATGAAACTGCTGTTTTGGCCCAAATTATCGGAGCAACTCCTCACTATTTGGAGTCTTGGGGAGATTGCCAGTTTAAAAAAGGTACGTTCTCTCTTATTCAACCTACAATTAGGCCGCTTTTTAATACCCAACAATTTCAAGAGTGTCTAGTAAGATGGACTCAAAGTGGGGCTTCTTATTATCAGTTCTTAAAAGATTTTTGGTCAAATAATATTTTGGAAAGTGGGAATCATTGGAATCAAGCTCTACATGATGGAGTTATTAAGAGTAAAGCTAAAGTAAAGACCGATGCAGATACCTCTATTGGAGAAGTCTTAATTCCTAAAAAAATAATTAACACTAAAAAATCGTCTGGAGATCTTGAATTAACACTTTATACCAAAACTGGTTTAGGAGATGGACAACAGGCAAATAATCCTTGGTTACAAGAATTACCAGATCCAATTACGCGGACTACATGGGATAATTATATTACTATTTCTGCAACTGATGCCACTAGATTTGGTATAGAAAATAATAATGTAGCTAATGGAGCCTTAAATGGAAGTTATGTAAACCTTTATATGGGTGAAACAGTAATTAATAAAGTTCCAGTTTTAATTCAGCCTGGTCAAGCTCAGGGTTCAATTGGATTAGCTCTAGGTTATGGTAGAACATCTTCTATTCAAAAAGAAATGCAAACTGGTGTAAATGCTTTTAGGTTGTATAAAGAATTTTCACCTACACAGACTGTGACTATTGATAGAATTGAAGGTGAACATGAGTTTGCTTGTGTACAGTTACACAATACTATGATGGGAAGAGATATTGTTAGAGAAACAACTCTAGAGGTATTTAATACAAAAGACGCTAGTAAATGGAATCCTGTTCCTGTAGTTTCAAAAGATCATGAAGAAATTTCAGTGAATGATCCAGGTGCAGATTTATGGACTTCTTTTGATAGAACTATAGGTCCTCATTTTAATCTTTCAATAGACCTTAATACTTGTACAGGATGTGGAGCTTGTGTAATCGCTTGTCATGCAGAAAACAATGTTCCTGTTGTTGGAAAAGAAGAAATCCGTAAGAGTCGTGATATGCACTGGCTTAGAATCGACAGGTATTATTCCAGTGAAGAATCTTTTAAAATTGATTTAGATAAAAAAGAAAATATTTCTGGTTTAGGTAAATCATTATCTGAATTTGGGGAGATGGAAAATCCCTCAGAAAACCCTCAGGTTGCATTCATGCCTGTGATGTGTCAGCATTGTAATCATGCACCATGTGAAACAGTATGCCCTGTAGCGGCAACTTCACATGGTCGCCAAGGACAAAATCAAATGACATATAATCGTTGTGTAGGAACTCGATATTGTGCAAATAACTGTCCCTATAAAGTTCGTCGTTTTAACTGGTTTTTATATGCCCAAAATGATGAATTTGATTTTAATATGAATAATGACTTAGGACGTATGGTGTTGAACCCGGACGTTGTCGTTCGTTCAAGAGGTGTGATGGAAAAGTGTTCATTCTGTATTCAATCAACACAAGCTATCATCTTAAAGGCAAAAAGAGAAGGAAGACAAGTGAAAAAAGGAGAATTTAATGATTCTTGTGCATGTTCAGCAGCTTGCGATACTGGAGCTATGAGATTTGGTGATATTAATGATGAAGAAAGTATTATTTCTGAACTTATTAAAGATGATAGGGCATATCATTTATTAGCAGAAGTAGGAACAAAACCAAATGTAGTTTATCAAACAAAAATCCGGAACACAAATGAAGTATAATAAAATAAATAAGTAACAGAATACATATGGCATCGCATTACGAAGCACCTATTAGAAAACCTTTAGTTACTGGAGATAAATCCTATCATGATGTTACATTAGATGTTGTAGCAGCAGTTGAAGGAAAAGCCAATAAATCTTGGTGGATTGTTTTTTCAATTGCATTAGCTGCATTTTCGTGGGGTATCGGTTGTATCATTTATACTGTTTCAACAGGTATAGGCGCTTGGGGATTAAATAAAACTGTTGGCTGGGCTTGGGATATAACCAACTTTGTATGGTGGGTAGGAATTGGTCATGCAGGAACTCTAATTTCTGCAGTTTTATTATTATTCCGTCAAAAATGGAGAATGGGAATTAATCGCTCTGCAGAGGCAATGACTATTTTCTCTGTAATTCAAGCTGGTCTATTTCCAATTATTCATATGGGCCGTCCTTGGTTAGCCTATTGGGTTGTTCCAATTCCTAATCAATTTGGTTCTTTGTGGGTAAACTTTAATTCACCATTACTTTGGGATGTATTTGCGATATCAACTTATCTTTCAGTTTCATTAGTTTTTTGGTGGACTGGATTATTACCAGATTTTGCTATGATACGAGATAGAGCGATTACACCTTTCAACAAAAAAATATATGGTATTCTTTCTTTTGGATGGAGTGGTCGGGCAAAAGATTGGCAGCGTTTTGAAGAAGTATCACTTGTCTTAGCTGGATTAGCTACACCATTAGTATTATCAGTTCACACTATAGTATCTTTTGACTTTGCAACTTCTGTAATACCAGGTTGGCATACTACTATATTCCCTCCTTATTTTGTTGCTGGAGCAGTTTTTTCAGGTTTTGCAATGGTAAATACATTACTAATAATTATGCGAAAAGTTTCAAGTTTAGAGGATTATATTACCCTCCAACATATAGAGCTAATGAACATTGTAATAATGATTACTGGTTCAATTGTTGGAGTTGCCTATATAACAGAGCTATTTATCGCTTGGTATTCTGGTGTTGAATATGAGCAATATGCATTCCTTAATAGAGCAACAGGTCCTTATTGGTGGGCTTATTGGGCAATGATGACTTGTAATGTGTTTTCACCCCAATTTATGTGGTTTCCAAAATTAAGAAGAAGTATTATGTTCTCTTTTATTATTTCAATTGTTGTTAATATTGGAATGTGGTTTGAACGGTTTGTAATAATTGTTACGTCATTGCATCGTGATTACCTTCCTTCATCTTGGACAATGTTTTCTCCGACATTTGTTGATATAGGTATTTTCATAGGTACTATAGGGTTCTTTTTTGTATTATTTTTATTGTATGCAAGAACATTTCCAGTAATTGCGCAAGCAGAGGTAAAATCGATTTTAAAATCATCTGGAGCTAATTTTAAAAAATTAAGAGCTGAACATGGAGACGACGCAAAGCATTATGGTGAAAAAGTAAAATTTTCAACTAAAAATAAAAATGATTAATTATGGCATCTAAAGTTATTCACGCTTTATATTCAGACGATGATATCTTATTACAAGCCGTAAAAAAGGTTCGTGAAAAGCATTACCATATTGAAGAAGTATACACTCCATTCCCAGTTCACGGACTTGAAAAAGCTATGGGACTTGCAGATACTAGAATTGCAATAACATCATTTTTATATGGACTAGTTGGGTTGAGTGTTGCTGTTTTGATGATGAATTTTATAATGATTCAAGATTGGCCTCAAGATATAGGTGGTAAACCAAGTTTTAGTTATCTAGAAAATATGCCCGCATTCGTCCCCGTTATGTTTGAATTAACTGTTTTTTTTGCAGCCCATCTAATGGTGATTACGTTTTATATGAGAAGTAGGATATGGCCTTTTAAAAAAGCTGAAAATCCTGATGTAAGAACAACGGATGATCATTTTTTAATGGTTATAGATACTGAAAATAATGATGTAGAAAAAGTATCCAGTTTTTTAACAGAAACTGGAGCAACTGAAGTTAGTTTAATCGATAAAAAAGATGATCACTAATATGAAAAGACCAGTAAATATACTCATAACATTAATCATTACAATTGTAATGGTTTCTTGTTGGACAGATAATAAAAAGCCCAACTTTCAATATATGCCAAACATGTACGAACCTGTTGGTTATAAAACTTATGGAGAGTATAAAGGTTTTCCAAGACAAATGGAAGCTATGTTGCCCGTTTCAGGTTCCATACCAAGAGGATGGATACCTTATGGCTATGAAAATACTCTACAAGGAAAAGCGCTAGCTACAAAAGAGTTAAAAATACCCATAGAAGTAAATGAAGAAAACCTTTCTAAAGGAAAAGAACTATTTAATATATATTGTGCAATTTGTCATGGAAAAAAAGGAGATGGTCAAGGAACTTTAGTTAAAAGAGAAAAGTTTCTTGGAATTCCAAGTCTTGCTGATAAAGGAAGAAATATAACTGAAGGTGATATTTATCATGTGATGATGTACGGTTTAAATTCAATGGGATCTTATGCTTCTCAAACTAATGAAAAGGAAAGATGGCAGATTACAATGCACGCTTTAGATTTAAAATCTAAACTGAATGGTGAACCTTTGTGGTCATCAATACAGAATGACATAACGGAAAAAGAAACTACTTTAGAAAAAGCAAACTAATAAAAGAATAAAGAGAATAGCTAAGATATGTATACGTTACCAAGTAAATTAAAGTTTTTTGCAATTATTCTTATGGTAATTGGTGCCCTAGGAATCGTAACAGGCTTTCTTTCCACTCCAAGTAATACTGAGGAGGTGAAAGAAATATTAGCATCTAGTCATGATGATAGAAATCAAGAAGAAGCTACTCATACTGAAAGTTATGATTCACAATCCCATGATGAAAATGCTCACCATGATGATAGTCATTACGAACATGTGTTGCATCAATTACAGAATAGACCATGGTCTTCTTTATATATTGCAAGCTTCTTATTTTTTATGATATCTCTAGGCGTTCTAGCATTTTATGCTATTCAAATTGCATCTCAAGCAGGATGGTCGCCAGTACTTTTTAGAGTTATGGAAGGAATAACTTCTTATTTGATTCCTGGAGGAATTATTATGTTAATACTAATTGGTCTTTCTGCATTTCATTTCAATCATTTATTTGTATGGGCTGATCCAGAGGTGGTCGCACATGATAAAATAATACAAGGTAAATCAGGATGGTTAAATAGTTGGGGAGTTCTTGTAAGAGCAATTATATTTATTGGTGGTTGGGTAGCTTATCGTCAAATATCTCTTAAATTATCAAGAAAGCAGGACGAAGCTACTGATGGCAAATGGTTTAAAAAAAGTTTTAAAATTTCAGCAGGATTTTTAGTCTTTTTTATTTACACAGAATCTGTAATGTCATGGGATTGGTTAATGAGTTTTGATCCGCATTGGTTCAGTACATTGTTTGGATGGTATGTTTTTGCCGGTATGGTAGTTTGTGGAATAACTACTATTTCCCTGGTTACTATAATATTAAAAGCTCAAGGTTATTTGGAATATGTAAACGATAGTCATATTCATGATTTAGCTAAATTTATGTTTGGATTTAGTATTTTTTGGACTTATTTGTGGTTTTCGCAATTTATGCTGATATGGTATGCTAATATTCCAGAGGAGGTTACATATTTTGTAACTAGAATAGAAGATTTCAAATTACCATTTTTTGGGATGCTAGTTTTAAATTTTATCTTCCCAATTCTGGTACTAATGAATAGTGATTATAAGCGAGTAAATTGGTTTGTTGTAATCTCTGGAATAGTTATAATTATTGGGCATTATTTAGATTTATTTGTGATGGTTATGCCTGGAACTGTTGGGGCTTCTTGGTATTTTGGAATTCCTGAATTGAGTTCTGTTATATTTTTCCTAGGTTTGTTTATATATGTTGTATTTAACGCTTTAACAAAAGCACCATTATTAGCTAAAGGGAACCCTTTTTTAAAGGAAAGTAAAAATTTTCATTATTAATTTAATTTATTGAAAAGATAACGATGACCGCATTTTTAATAATTTTAGTAATCATTCTTTTTGGAGTAGCTGTCTGGCAGATGAATAAAGTATTCCAATTATCAAAGTCACCAAAACCTGAAGATTCATCAGAAATAGCATCAGATAGTGACAACAACACGCAAGGGTATTTAATGTTAGCCTTTGTATTTTTTATATATGGAATTTTAGCATATTGTTTCTGGGAATGGGGTGATGTAATGCTTCCTGTTTCTGCTTCCGAACATGGGATCCAAATTGATCAGTTGATGCTAACTTCTATGATTATTATTTTTGCTGTAGGTATTTTTACACAGTGGTTACTGCACTATTTTGCTTTTGTTTATAGAGGTAGTAAAGAAAAAAAAGCACTATTTTATGCTGAAAACCATCGATTAGAATTTATCTGGACGATCATACCTGTTATTGTATTAGCAGCTTTAATAATTTACGGATTATTTACTTGGTCTGATATTATGTATGTTGATGAAGATGAAGATCCATTAGTAGTAGAATTATATGCCTACCAATTTGATTGGAGAGCTAGATATTCAGGAAATGACAATACCTTAGGCAAGGCAAATGTTAGACTTATAGAAGGGGTAAACCAATTAGGAGTTGATATTTCAGACCCAAATGCCCAAGATGATAAAGTTGTAAATGAACTTCACTTACCGTTAGGAAGAAAAGTTTTATTTAAAATGAGGTCTCAGGACGTTTTACACTCCGCATATATGCCCCATTTTAGAGCACAAATGAATTGTGTGCCAGGTATGATTACCCAATTTGCTTTTACGCCTTCAATGACAACTAACGATATGCGAATGAATGATGAAGTAATTGCAAAAGTGGAGCATATTAACCAAATTAGAAGAGAAAAAAATATTGAACTATTAGCAAAAGGGGAAGAAGTATTAGAAATGTATGAATTTGATTATTTATTACTTTGCAATAAGATATGCGGAAGTAATCATTTTAATATGCAAATGAAAATTGTTGTAGACACTGAAGAAGACTACAATACTTGGTTAGCTGAACAAGCTACGATTGCTGAAACTATAAAAAACAAATAAATAGCTTAAAATAGATATGTCAGAACACGCTAACAATCACGATGATCACGGACATCACCATAAAGAAACTTTTGTAACCAAATATATTTTTAGTCAAGATCATAAAATGATTTCTAAGCAATACCTAATCACAGGTTTATTTATGGGAATCATTGGTATCGCAATGTCATTACTTTTCAGATTACAACTTGCTTGGCCAGATCACCAGTTTACTATTTATGAAATTTTTCTTGGAAAATGGGGAGAAAACGGAGTTATGGATCCTAATGTATACTTATCTTTAGTTACCATTCATGGAACTATTATGGTATTTTTTGTTCTAACTGCGGGGTTAAGCGGTACGTTTAGTAATTTATTAATACCCTTACAGATTGGGGCCCGTGATATGGCTTCAGGATTTCTCAATATGGTTTCTTACTGGTTATTCTTTTTATCAAGTGTTGTTATGGTGCTTTCTCTTTTTGTTGAAGCTGGACCTGCAGCGGCTGGTTGGACTATTTATCCGCCACTAAGTGCTTTGCCACAAGCGATGCCAGGATCTGGCGCAGGAATGACACTTTGGTTAGTTTCAATGGCGATTTTTATAGCTTCATCTCTTCTAGGGTCATTAAATTACATAGTAACAGTTATTAATCTAAGAACCAAAGGAATGTCAATGACTAGACTTCCATTGACAATTTGGGCATTCTTTTTAACTGCAATAATTGGTGTTGTTTCGTTTCCTGTTTTGTTATCTGCAGCCCTAATGCTTATTATGGATAGAAGTTTTGGAACATCCTTTTTTCTGTCTGATATTTATATAGCAGGAGAAGTTTTACATAACCAAGGAGGATCTCCGGTTCTATTTGAGCATTTATTTTGGTTCCTAGGCCATCCAGAGGTTTATATAGTAATATTACCTGCTATGGGGTTAGTTTCTGAAATAATGGCGACAAATGCTCGTAAACCTATATTTGGTTATCGAGCTATGGTAATATCAATTTTAGCTATTGCTTTTCTCTCAACTATAGTTTGGGGTCACCATATGTTTATAACAGGAATGAACCCATTTTTAGGATCGGTATTTACTTTTACTACCTTATTAATTGCAATACCCTCCGCTGTAAAAGCATTTAATTGGATTACAACTTTATGGAAAGGAAATCTAAAGATGAATCCAGCTATGTTATTTTCTATAGGTTTTGTATCTACTTTTATAAGTGGTGGTTTAACCGGGATCATTTTAGGAGATAGCGCACTCGATATTAATGTTCATGATACTATGTTTGTGGTAGCTCACTTTCACTTAGTAATGGGAATATCAGCTTTGTATGGTCTTTTTGCAGGTGTTTATCACTGGTTCCCAAAAATGTTTGAAGGAAGATTGTTAAATAAAAAACTAGGATATATTCATTTTTGGATTACTGCTGTAGGAGCTTATGGGGTATTTTTCCCAATGCATTTTATTGGTATGGCAGGATTACCTAGAAGATATTATACAAATACTAATTTCCCATACTTTGATGATTTATTAGAGGTAAATGTTGTTATATCTGTTTTTGCTTTTATTACTGCAGCTGGGCAATTATTTTTCCTATATAACTTTATACATTCAATGTTTTATGGAAAAATGGGGAATAAAAACCCTTGGAATTCCACAACGCTCGAGTGGACAGCTGAAGTCAAACATATTCACGGAAATTGGGATGGTCCAATACCAGAGGTTCATCGTTGGTCTTACGATTACAGTAAGATGAATAAAGACAATTCAGACTATGTACTTCCTGGACAAGATTATATTCCACAACATATCCCGCTTCAAGATAATGAAGATGAATTAATGCATTAAAATTTAAGGATAATTAAATTTTTCTAACTAACACAAAAAAGCCTTTTGATTTCAAAAGGTTTTTTTATTTATTAAATTAATGGTTCCCTTTCGATTTGTATATTTGTTTCTATGAATGAACATTTAGATCCATCTGATGAAAATTTTACTTCGGAAGAATTTGAGATAGAAAAAAAATTGCGCCCTCTGACTTTTGAAGACTTTTCAGGACAAGACCAAGTTCTTGAAAATTTAAAAATATTTGTTCAGGCTGCAAACTTAAGAAGCGAAGCTTTAGATCATACCTTATTTCATGGGCCTCCTGGTCTTGGAAAAACTACCTTAGCTCATATTCTCTCCAACGAATTAGAAGTTGGTATTAAAGTTACTTCTGGACCAGTTCTAGATAAACCAGGCGATTTAGCTGGTCTACTAACAAATTTAGAGGAACGAGATGTTTTATTTATTGATGAGATACACAGACTAAGTCCAATTGTCGAAGAGTATCTGTATTCTGCAATGGAAGACTATAAAATTGATATCATGATTGAGTCAGGTCCAAACGCAAGATCTGTTCAAATTAATTTGAATCCGTTTACCTTGGTAGGTGCCACAACACGATCAGGTTTGTTAACGGCACCAATGCGAGCTAGATTTGGTATTTCATCCAGATTACAATATTATACGACTGATTTATTGACGACTATTATTCAACGAAGCGCATTAATACTTGGAGTTCCAATTAGTATGGAAGCTGCTATAGAAATTGCAGGTAGAAGTAGAGGTACACCACGAATAGCTAATGCATTATTGAGAAGAGTAAGAGATTTTGCCCAAATTAAAGGAGACGGTAATATTGATATAAAGATTGCTAAGTTTGCTCTAAAGGCTTTGAATGTTGATGCACATGGTTTAGATGAAATGGATAATAGAATTTTAACCACTATTATAGAAAAATTTAAAGGTGGCCCAGTTGGTATCACAACCTTAGCTACTGCTGTTTCAGAAAGTTCTGAAACCATAGAAGAAGTTTATGAGCCTTTTTTAATACAACAAGGATTTATAATGAGAACTCCCAGAGGAAGGGAGGTGACAGAAGCTGCTTATAAACATTTAGGAAAAACTAAGGGTCCAAGTCAAGGTGGTCTGTTTTAAATTTTGGATTTCAAATCAACTCATACAGAATTGATTAAAAATGAAGCAAAAAGACTTGGCTTCCTTTCTTGTGGTATTAGTAAAGCAGATTTTCTAGAAGAAGAAGCACCTCGTTTAGAGCAGTGGCTTAATAAAAATATGCATGGCGAAATGCAGTATATGGAAAATCATTTCGATAAACGGCTAGATCCTACAAAACTCGTTGAAGACTCAAAATCAGTAGTTTCTTTATTACTAAATTATTTTCCCTCTAAAGAACCGCAAGATAAAACTGCACCTAAAATTTCTAAATATGCTTATGGTTCTGATTATCATTTTGTTATAAAGAAAAAGTTGAGACAATTATTAGAATTTATTTACGAAGAAATTGGTGAAGTCTCTGGTCGGGCGTTCGTAGATTCAGCTCCAGTTCTTGATAAAGCATGGGCTGCTAAAAGTGGATTAGGTTGGGTAGGTAAAAATAGCAATCTTATCACAAAAGATACCGGTTCATTTTACTTTATTGCAGAGTTAATTATAGATTTACCATTAAATTATGACAATCCAACTACGGATCATTGTGGTACCTGTTCTGCTTGTATAGATGCTTGTCCGACAAAAGCTATTGTAGATCCCTATGTAGTAGATGGAAGTAAATGTATTTCTTATTTCACTATTGAACTAAAAAATGAACTCCCATCTAGTATGAAAGGAAGTTTTGATAATTGGATGTTTGGATGTGATATTTGTCAAGATGTATGTCCATGGAATCGATTTAGTAAAGCTCATAGCGAACCGCTTTTCAATCCAAATGAAAAATTATTATCAATGACAAAATCTGAATGGGAAGAAATTACTGAAGAGTTATTTCAAGAAATTTTTAAAAAAAGTGCAGTTAAGAGAACTAAGTATTCAGGATTAAAAAGAAATATTAATTTTCTTAAAATATAGAAATATAAAATATAAC
>Ga0213862_10000465_pt1 | contig 17141 bp, 9 predicted proteins | sample PICome_7_FD_160092 | JGI IMG/M metagenome (GOLD analysis project Ga0213862, IMG submission 160092) | Coastal seawater microbial communities near Pivers Island, North Carolina, United States - PICO266 | ecosystem: Environmental > Aquatic > Marine > Coastal | place: USA: North Carolina | collected... | reverse complement strand
GCAGCGGGCTCCTCACTCTCAGCAGGCGCAGCAGGATCATCAGCGTCAACAGGCGCGGCGGGCTCGGGTTCTTCAGCTACATCAGCAGGCTCGGCTTCCTCGACTGGAGCAGGAGACTCCATCGGAATGAAAATCTCTGATTTCTCAGACATCTCTGATTCGCGAGGGGTCTGATGCGGCGATGCTTCACCCGAAGATCCGGAGTCCTTCGCATGGCGTGGGCGCAAAGGCACGTAACCCTTGATCCCATCGATGATTTTCCATGAGCCCGACACGCCGTCGGGGTCAGCCTGGAAGGTGGCCAGGTCTCCGAGCTCTTCGCCCTTGGCAGCAGCACCGGTGCCGCCGAAAATAACCATCTTGCCGGCACCGCCCGAATCCTGCCCCTGGATCTTGCGCGGCTCGGGTTGGCCATCGGTTGGAGCGGTGCCCCAGGTCCAAGCATCTTGTTTTGTCCTGAGCACGCTAACCCCGCTATCGTCGCCGCCGTACAGGCACACCTGCTGAGGTCCGACTGACGTGAGCCCGCCGTGCTTGCGCTTGAGCGGCGCGGGACCCGACGTGCGCTGATACGTCCAAGGATCTCCAAAGTTCATGTAGAAGGGAGAACCGCGGATGGGGATAATCTCCTGGGGCTCGCCGAGGTCGTCGTAGCCGACGTCGATGCGATAACGTCCCGGCGTGGGCACCGTGTAGTACACCTCGTGCGTGCCGTTGTCGTAGTCGACGAGGCGCACCGAACCCTTGAGCGCCTTGGGGTTCTCATCGTTGGTGACCTCAATGATGAACTCATCGTCACCTGAGGTACGCTTCGCGCCGCAGGTGTCCTTGGCACAGATGAAGAACGGAATCTCAACTCCAAAGACACCCTCCACGTCTGCGTTGACACCGGGACCGTACGCGATGCAGTTCTCGGCGGAGGTGTTCGCAAAGTACCTGAACTTCAGCTTGTTCACAGTCCAGCCCTCGTCGTTGATGTTGACCCGCAGATCGACCTCGAGGGCGCCGAAGTCCTCGAAGTTGGGCGTCTGGCAAGTGAGAGTGTGCTCGTCGACAAAGTGACCCGGCGCAATCTCCTCGTTCTTGCCACTCCTGAAGGACACTTCGATCTTGTCCGATTCCTTGAACTGCAGACCATGGATGACAATCTCGGATTCGCCAAACACGGGGCCAATGTCCGGAACAACCTTGGAGCAAGCATAAGGCGGGCCGATGATGGGCGAGACGTTCAGAGTCCACGTATCGCCGAGCCAGCGGTTGCTCCATCCTCCGAACAGAATCACCTTGCAGGTCTTCGGATCGTAAGCCATCGCGGTATCCTCGCGCACCACAGGCGGGCTACCGATCGCCTTAGGCGTGTTCCAAACCAAGGTGCCGCAGTCCATCACGTCAACGTGGTTCATGTACTCGTTCTGCCCTTTCTTTCCGGTGAGGCAGAACATCTTGTACTTTGGCACTGACTCGATGGCGCTCAGCTGATGGTTCGAAATCTCCATGGTGTAAGGCGAAGGGGCCGACGTGCCTTCCTCCACCCACGTCATCGTGTCCAGGTCGAGGAAGTGGGTGTCGTTGAACATGGATATGTTATCGCGGCCGCCGAGGACCACGAGCTTGTTCGGGAACCACGACGCTCCGTGATCGAACCGCGCCGTCGGGCCGTTGCCGTTCAGCACGGGTTTGGACCACGTCGCGGGCGTGGGAATATCCACGTCATCGGGCGTCTCAATCTCCTCGAAGACGGTACCAAAGTCCAGCACGAACAGCTCGTTCGAGGACTTGCCGTGGCCGCTGTACCCGCCAAACACAAACATCTGGTTCCCGACAATCGTCGCCGTGTGGTGCGCCCTGGGGGAAGGCCTGTCCTCGGCAGCCCCGCCGCACTTCAGCTCGTGCCACGCGTTCTTCTTCGTGTCGTGGATCCACACGTCATCGTACCTGGCGCGATGGTTCAAACCTCCGAAGACGACGAGGTAGTGCTTCACCACGACGCAACTGTGCCTCGAGCGCGGCGGCAGGCTCTCGCCGTCAACCTCGGACCAGACCAGCTGCTCCGAGTTGTTCAGGTCCAGCGTGTGCATCGAACCGAAGACGCAAGGTTTGCCTGCGGGAGTGGGAATCGCAATCGTAGGTCAGGGAAGTGCGAGTTTCGGTGAAACGAAGCCCGGGGTCAACCAGATGCCAAAAACTCTCCCGAGCGCGGTGGGAGAGCCAAGAAAGATTTGCCGTGGGGTCCATCGCCGCCGGCGAACGGCCCGGTGGGAGCGCGCGAACAGAATGTACCGCTATTTGGGGCGCAGCGAGAACCAACACGGGCCAAACGACATCTCAGGGCTTAGATCGGACACTTACCATCCTTACGTCCGGTACCTCCGAGCAGGTACGCCTTGGTGTCCACTACCGTCAACGTGTGCCCGGAGCGAGCCTCGGGCGACTCCCCCTTCAGGGGAGCCTCCTCCCACGTCACAGACTGCGGATGGATGGGCGGGAGAGGGGTTCAGGTCAGCACTACTGTCTATTTGTGTCCACGACACGGACGCGAGGTCCATACGGCCGTCGGTTGGCTCGCGTCGGCGACCCAGCGGCCGGAAAGCCCCGTGGTTCTCCAAACGGATCCTGACCGATGCTCGCCTTCCTTGAAATGAGAAATGGGGGCGATCGGATGGCGCGGGGTTCGGTAGGGACTGGCCGGGGACGCACCATGGGTCCTGCTCAAGCGCCTTCCCCGGACAGGCGTTGCAGCAGTCTATTCGCGAATCAAGTTGGCGTGCGTCTCCTTCCGGCGCGCGCCAACCTTCGGGGGTGGGCCCGGCTCCTGACACCTCAAAAACTAAGATTCTTACGGACACTTGAACCCGATTTGGAGCGGACTTCGAGCAATTTCGCGAGCAACCGACAAACTGTTCTGGTTGACGGCCACTGTGCACCTGCGCTTGCTCGTGACATCGGCCCAGGACGAAGAGTCGGAACTTTCGACGTTTTAGATGTTCGAATCACGATGACATCAAACACAACGCGTGAAGATGCTCTCGAGTTCGAGGATAGACACCCGGCGAGCGAGAACCTTCTTGGCCATCACGACTACGAGCAGTTTTCAAAGCATCTGATGCCGGACCTGTTCACTGGACCTTCTCAAACGAAGGATTCCATACACATGTGCGGATGGTTGGATAAATACTACTGCGACGACCGAGGGACAAAGAGTTGGAGGCCACGATGGGTGTACCTGCTGGAAGATAGACTCTGCTACGGCAGCGCGACGAGCACGGACAACGTTAAACCGGACGTTAAGTATATTCTTCTTGAAAAGCTTCCTGCGAGACAGGGAGGTGGGCTGGCCGTCTCTCGGTTGAAGGTGGCACCTCAGGGTCTGAACGGGCAGCCTGGCGATAACTGCGCGTTTCATCTTGTGTGTGATAATCGCACGCACACATTCGCGGGGAAAACGCCCGAAGATGCGTTGAGGTGGACCGAGAAGCTCAACGATCTGGCAGAGAAGCGAGCGGACATCACATTTAGCAGCTAGCTAGTTCAACCCGCTCCGCCTGACTTAGACATTCAATTAGACGCTAGCCTCTACTTCTCAGATGACTATATCCACCTTCTCTCCGTCGGTACAACGCGTGGATGTGAGATGGAGCTTCTCGCTGGAACCCTTGTTTCTGTCCTGGTTGCCGTGCACCATGTGTTTCGCGCCGCTGAAGTCGACAAAAAGCCGATCACCGCCGTCAACCTCCTTCGGGGGAATGACACCCCATTTACCATCACCCCACGGCGTAGCCAGCGCACCTTTCTCCCTGGGTGCGAAACCTTGGATACCCGCCCACGTGCCCGAATCACCGCTGACGGATATACGCTCCAGAATCTGTCGAGCAAGATCAGATTCTTCCATCAAAGCGTCCGCCTCCTTGGAATTTTTGGGTCGAGCGAGACAAGGCTTCGCGAATGCCATGCCCTCTCCCCAGTTCCACTTCGATATCGCGTCGCGCTCTCCCTTCAGATATTGCTCGATGAGGGTCACCATCCTTTGCGGCTTCTCCGGGTGATAATTAACGTGGGCGCTGATGGGCCGCAGGGAGCGACCGGATGCCCCGTCGTACAACTCAGGATCGTACCTCATGTATCGAAACAGATACTTGGTGTTCTGAAAGCACGCGTAGTTCATCACGCGCTGGGACACCCCCGCCGGAACCGATCTCCTATTTCCCGCCGTGGGTGCCTCCGACGTCCACATCCACACCTGCTCCTCGTTGTACGCCGTCTGGTCCCAGGTGTTGCGCTCCGTCGCCATGCGCTCCGCCAACCGCGCAACCATTCGCAGGGACTCTTTGGTGGCGGCGAGGTAAAACAACCCGCTGTTACGAGCTGCGAGGCGACGCATCGGAGTACCCCCGACCCCTGGGTACTCAAATCCATACGCGGAAACGTCGTCCCAACCGTCAGTCATACCCTCCACGTCCGAGTCGCCGTAAATTGCCGGCGCGTCCACGTGGACCCTGTCGGGATCAGACTCAATCGCAGGCACCACCAGCCGCGATCCACCAAAGGGATTACGCATCCAAACCACATCGACATCCGAAAGAAGAGCCGACACACCAACACTGAGAAACTCGTGCAAAACTCTGAATTTGAGTCCGGATGTTGCGTGGTTGTCGGTCGCGCCAGTCAAAGACTTCAACTCTCGATAATAATAGGGCGCACCGCGATCCTTGCACCAATCCGCTGTTTTCTGATCGAGAGCTACCACGATAGTATTGGTGATATTCGCCGCAGCGACCCCGTCCAGGAACAGACCAAGCATGTACAGAATATTGGAGTTCGACACGGCTGCGAGCACCTGACGCTTGACAGCCACGCGGCTAACAACTTTGCAAAGCTGTGAGAGGTCACCATCGCAGTTCACTGGGAATTCACCATCAGTGGCGGCAATGTAGCGTAAAGCACGGGGCTTAGGGCCGAGACGATCGTGCGAGTCTACAGCGGCGCAATTACCGCTCTTGTCTCCGTCACCGATCGGTCCATCTCGTAGCACAACCGAGCGCGCTGCGTCGAATGTTTCCGATGACAAAATCTTGTTGGGGTCCTCGGCTTTGTTCCCGAAACTGAACATGCTCTTCTCGTCCCCGTGCCAGGATTTGACCGCGAATCCCTCCGCCGCTTCCACTACCGCAGCGCCACTTTTATGGTGTCTGAAACATTTTGGTGGTAACAGCCTGAATGTGGCACCTGAGCGTTGCCTTGCGTCGTGCGCCGGCATGAGCAACTCATCCGTGAGTGCCACATCGGCGTCGACATCGTCCCGGCGCTCTGCAAGCCAGGCCGCCAGCCTGATCGATTCTTCGGTCGCACGTAGGAGTACAAGCGAGGAGACAATGTGCGGAACCGCCATGGATTGGCTGTACGCAGACCATCCCATGTCGGGGTCGCTCATACCGACCACGTCACCGAACATGCCCTCGCGGTACGTCACGCCCTCTACGTCCGCCCCGCGCGGCGTTGGAATGTTCGTCAGCGGGTTTGGACCGCGAAGCTCGACACCGCGGCCGACGAGGAGGACGTCAGCGCCGAGACCGAGAACAGCCGCCGCGACGGCGAACTCGGGGCGTCCACACGGCCCGTCGCAATCCGGCTGGATGTAAGGAACGTTTTCCTTCGCAGCCGCAGCAGCCGCATCGTCATCGCCGGCGACCATGAGGACGGCCTTCGCGCCGGTCTCATCCACGGCGGCGAGGGCCAGTGCGATCGTATCCTGAGGCTTCTCGCCTCCAAACACGAGCATCACCGCACGTTCGACGCCATCGCTAGGAAGTAAGGCACTAAGAACGTCGCACAGCCCCGGGATTGTCTCCAGTTCGTTGCAACTTGAGCCCCCCTTGCTGTACAGAGAGTCGACCGGATTCACGACGCGGTCTCCGTTGCCGGCATCGCGGTCTCCCGGGAAGCACTCCGCATCGGCCTCAGCGTTCTTCTCCGCGTTCTTACTCTGCTCACGTGTGCCCCAATCCCGAGGCATCCAGACGCCGCCTCCGTTCGCCTCGTTCCGTCGCGAGACGGGAGTGAACTCCTCCGGCCCCGTTGCAGCCTGGACGGACGAGGGCTCGGGCGGCTCAAGCGAGCGCGACGTGGACCCTACCTCCTCTTCTTCGTTCCCGAGGTGATCTTCGTCGTGTCTACTGTCGTCAAAATCGACATCGAACCCACCCTCATCGCTGGGAAGCGCACTCGTCCTCGGTACCGCGCCCTTCAACCCGGCATCGGAATCCTGGTGGACGCGATCGACAAGCCTGTCCACCAGCGTGCGCTGCTTCTTGTGATGCAACACGAGCAGACTGTGGGCGATCCATAGGACGAAACCCAACACCACCAAGAACCTAACTACGGCGCGCGGGCGACTCCGCCCCCGTTGCCTCTGCATCTCGGGGAGCCGACGAATGACGATTGGTGGCCCCTCGGCTGATCCGATATGATATCTTAAAGTGAGTGAACCCGGAAAAACAGACATCGGAGGGCGATGGCAGGTCGCCGTGCCAGGCCCACGGATGGTCAGGTTGACGATGTCCCTGAGAAACATCGCAAACTACCAGATACGGCCGACGATGCTGAGGAACCGGCCGAAGAGGCCGAGGTAGAGGAAGAGGATGAGGAGGAAGAGGAGGAAGGGGAGATCGAAATTGACGAGGATGAGGACCCGGTCGAGTTGCTCAAAGCGCAGGGGGTGAGCGAGGATGTGGCCAAACGGATGCTCGAAAACGCTGAAGGGGATGTCGACGCAGCCGTCATGCTAATCGTGGAGCACCAAGAGCTGGAGAAAGAGGAGAAGGACCTCGCGAAAGTGATGGAGGAGTCGCTGCAGGAAGCCGAGGCCGAATCCGAAAAAAAGCGGGAGCTCGACGAGGAGCGTAAGAAGACGAGCCCCGCGGAGTTTTTCCTTGGTTGTTCCTTCCTGGAACATCTCGGCGAAGACGTATCGACTGCACTGTTATCCTCGGATGCGAAGGATGACGTAATCGCCATTCTTGATCTGGAGAGAAAGTGCAGACAGTGGTATCGGGCTCGCTCTGGTGACATTGCGGAATACTTTTCAAGGATCGCCGTGAAGGCAGTTGCAAACGTCGAATTCGAAGAAACGGACGTGAGCGGAGAGCAGGGCAACATCAAAGCCTCAAGCATGGAGACGGTTCACAGTCTGCTGGTGGCACATCTATCGGATCTCCAGGATGCGGTGTTGACGATGCCTAACACGCCGGGCACAGTTCCCGACATATTTTCGCCGATCGATGTGGAGTTGTGTGTGGAGACCGTAGATTTGACGTGATGATTCCAGAATCATGTTTGTTAGAACGCTAGTCGCTAAAAGAATTCTAGACATGTCATCATTGTGTCTTCGCCTTCGCCGCGACGCCGTTGATGGGAAGACAGTGAGTGTACAAATCTGCGAGACCAAGAAACACCTGAATCAACACAATCTGGGTCCCCATCAGCGCGTATCGACTGATACTCATGCCAATGTCTTGCCAACTACCCTCGGTGGTGACCTGGTAGAAGAAACGAGCCGCCATCAGATCGGACAGTACGACAAACACGAGGTACACCGGGAAAGCCGGCACTCCCTGAAGCTTCAGAAGCGCTAAGAATGCGACAGCGACGGTTATCATCGGGATCAGCACCTTGAGCATCAGGAGGCCGCCCATCAAAAATGGGTTGAATCGCGTGGTAAACCTATACACGCTGCTGATCTCAAAAGATGCGACGCTTGCAATGTTGCCGGTCCCGAAGAAGGCCGCGTTAATTAGCACGAGGAAAATGGCTGCGTGCCTTATGTCCCCTGGTTCCAACTTACGCGGATGTGATACAGAGGCGAACGTTAGTTCGCCTTTCTTTCCTCGGTGATCAATCTGATTCATCGCGTTCAGTTTTTGCATGCATCGCTCTAGGAACAGCCAGGCGAGCGATGCGACCCCCAACGCAGCGTAAAACAAACTCTCGTAAGAAACGGAAAACAATGCGTATACCGCCGCAGCTGCGAGATACACTGACGTGAATCGTGGTAAAGTTCTCGTCGGAGAAAAGAAGGGCAGAGGTGCAGCCAGGGCAGCGACACCCCAAGAGGCAGCATGCAGGAGCCCAGGAATTTCAACCTTGGCCGCTTGAAGCCCGTCCACTTCCCAAACGACCAGACCAGCGGCACATAACACTGATAGTTGAACTAAGAGCAGGGCGCTTCCTGGGCGTCCCCTCTTTGGATTCGAGTCTGGCGGGTCATCGCCGAAAATATCAGCAGGTCGTATAATGAACTGGATGATCAACGCCACAGCCGTGGTGCACACAACGCCGGCGAGAACGAGTTTGGAGTCCGCATCCAGCTCAATGGGAAATGTCGTGAAAGGTGCGAGTGCTGCAAACGCCAGGGCAGCCACCGCAGAAGCAGCAGACGCCCTCATCACCACACGGCGTCGATCTCGAGAAGTTTCAGATGTCCAGCCTCTAACCCCTAGCCATCCAGAAAGCAGCAACAAAACGCCAGAAGCGGCACAAAACATCCAAGAGAACACGATTCTCTCGTGAAACCCGTGACACAACAGCTGTGTGGCTGCCACGGCGGTAGCGACGGTAGCAAACGCTCGACAAGCCTGATAAAATCCCATTCGAGCACTTCTCCTCGCAGAACTTTTCGACAGGACCGCCGATGAATACCACACAAAGTACAAAGGCAGATTGAAATAGGCATAGAACGTTACAGGCGATCTTCTCACCGCTAAGACAGCGCAAACTACACCTGCGACTGCGATAGCAACCATTGAATGTATCTTGCGTGCGTCGATATCTTTGCCGTGATCTGGTGTTGTCGTATCCGTTTGCTCGAGAACTAGCCTTGACCCGAGGAAAAGTATCCATCCCAAGAAACAAGCGGTGATGGTGCCCAAAAGCAGCCAGCGATCGTACAGGTGGAGGTATGTCAGACCATCGAGACATTCACGCGCCAGTTTCTGTGCCATATCAACCGCATGGATGTGACGCCCGTTTTGGTGCGCTGACACAGCCTCGCCTAGCCTGTCCTCGGCGACGGCCAGAGGTTCGTATGCTTGCAACCCACCCGGCGCGAGGTACGCGGTGAGTGAGGACTCGGCAGTGACGGCCGATTTCCTTCGATACACCGACAGCAGCTGCGCGGCATTCGAAACGGCGCCCCCCGAGCGCAGACCCGTGCGCGTTGAGTCCAAGTAAGACACAGGGAGCACACCTGCATTATGTATGGGTGGCGGGATACCGAGCAAGGCAGCACCCAAGGAGGCCAGGTCGGCTTGTTCAATGTCGCATCTCTCCCTGTCTGTGAGACCCCACTTCGCCTCTGGAGTTGGTGCATCCTTCCCCCGTGACGTACACGCGATATCTCTTTCGGTCTCGGTGGCCGTGGACGCTACACCCGCGCCCCAGGCGACGATGGGGGTTTCCGTGCATCCCGGGTCCCCGTCGCCGTGCGCACCCCTGTTGCTCATGCCGTGGTCAGCCGTGAACAGGAACGCCGTACCCCCGTCCTCCGGGCCGAACCGCTCCTCCAACGCCGCGGCGAGTCTTCGAACACCCGCGTCCACGACCCTGATGTTTTCGGCGTACCCTTCCCCGCTTGGCTTGTGTGCGTGCCCTGCGCTGTCCAGCCCGAGGAGGTGCAGTAAGAACACCACCTTGTCGCCCTCCAGCGCGCGTCGTTCCGTCTCCAAGGTGGCACCTGCCCGCAGCTCGTGCTCCGTGACGTTACCTGTGAGCACCTCGATAGCCCGATCGAACACCCATTCGTCAAGGGCGGCGTGATCGTTCGAGGCTGCGAAGTCCTCGAGCTCCTCCGCGTACATCCGGCTACGCACGTGCGGGATCCCCTTCGAGAACAGAGGCACGACCGATGGAGCTCCGATGGCCCACGCCGCCGAAGATTGGTTGAGGAGATGGTCGAACTCAACCGCATTCGCCTGCCAACCCTTTGTGATGGCGCTCGGATCCTCCCAAAACCCGGCGAGCAGGGCGACGTGCCCGGGTCGAGACTCCGTCGGGGGCCTCGCGTGGCTGACTCCCCAGCTTCCAATCTCGCGTGCAACCTGGTGGAGGAAAGGAGCCCTAGGAGCCATCTCGCCCGTCGGTACTTCGGTTATTCCGCCATTACGATTCTCCAATTCGAATAGCCGATCCGCACGAAGTCCGTCGGCGACGATGACCACCAAGCGCGATGCTGGGCCGGCAAAGTTTGCCGTCACAGGCTCGATGCCGTGCACGAGAGGGCTAGTAAAATGAACGTCGAACATGGCATAGATGAGCAGTGCATGGAGCACGACGCCGAATGCGACGAGTCGATTCTGTCCCGAAGATATCATCGTCGCTTTTTAAGACTACCGAACCTACGCGTTCACCGCCATTGCGGGTAATCTATGAAATGCCCTCGGGAGATTTCTTTTGTTGGATCACATGACTACTCGTCCTCATTCTCATCATCGTCATCGTCAACGGAAGCCTTCTTGGGTTTGCTCCCCGTCGCCTCATCGTCATCGTCCTCGCCCTCGTCATCGTCTTCGTAGTCGACGGAAGAGGCCGTCAAGTCATCGGCGCTGGTCACCACACCTCCGCGCGTGTCCTCAGCCTCCGGGTTCACGTTACCGTCGAAATTTTCGTCAGCCGCCGTGTCATCCTCCTCGTCCTCCTCGCCCTCCTCGACCGCATCTGGATCCTCCTTACGTCCAACAACGCTTGGTACCACTGTCTTCTCCCCTCCGAAAAGTGCAGCCTCCTCTTCCTCCTCCTCGGCGGCGATCATTTCTTCAGTGCGCTCGCCGATGCCTCGCAGGCCATCTCCGGTATCCAGAGCCTGCGCAGCTCCACCGTCGGACATGCCGCGAGCGTCTTCCTCGTCTTCGTCCACGGGTATCTGATTCGCAGCGCTCTTCTCATCGGCGGCTGCGGCCGCCGCGGCCTTGGCAGCCGCGAGGACCCGTTGCATCCTGTTGCCCTTCTTCTTGGTGGTCTTCTCCGTTTCCGCCATCTTCTCGTCAACCCATTCGCTGATGGCCTGCACGCGGAGCCTCTCCTCCTCCTCATCGTCCACGTCAGATACCTCGAAGAACTTGTCCAGAGGGCGCCCCGCGTCCATGTTCGCGTAGGGCACGGTCTCACCGCTGTAGATGTTGATGGGGGGTCCGTCCTCGTGCGGGTGGGTTTTGATGAGGTGCCCGACGTTCGGTGTCAAGACATCAAGCTCGATGGGAAACCTGAATCGCCACCACTTCTCGTACAGCGCCTTGACCTTGACCTTCACCTTGGTACCAGTGGTCAGTGTGTCAACTAAGTCGGGCCAATCGTTCTCGGAGATTGGGATCAGGCCATCAGTCTCGCACCCACAGTCAACCAGCGCACCGTGGTACAGCTCAACCGAAACAATCTCTCCTTCGAGCTCCTCGCCGATGGTCAGTTTGTGGAGTGGCTTGCGGGAGAGATCGCCGATGTGCCTGACCGCCTCCCTCAAGATTCCGTCAGAGTCGATCTCCTCGGCGACCGCGAGTGAATCGGCGTTGGATGGCATGGCGATATCTAACCTGTCGCGCGATCCCTCGATGGTCTGGTCACTCACGCCGACAAACTTCAGCGACCCACCGTCAACTGCGGATGCAATCTCATGATCCGGGAGAGCCTCCCACCCGCCGCTCTCGAGCCAATCGATGGAATCTTCGAACGCAGTCGGAGGTCCAACCTTTTTGACAATGGACCACGAACCCACCTTGGAGTTCGAATAAGGGTTGATCAGGAACGGCTGCTCGGCTGAGCCATCCTGCGGAATGCGCGCAATCGCGTCGTCGTCGAGACCTTCCTCCGTGTCCTTCTCGAGCTTCGCCTCCGCCGCCTCCTTGGCCATGACGTCGGGTAAGGCATCCATTGCGATGTAGAGCGGGTCCTTGAGCGTCAGCTTCTCCTGCTCATCGCGGTCGAGCTTACCTTCCTCCTTCCACGGCGCAGCCACGTTCACGGGCTCGTCGTCCCTCCCGTCGAAGAGGCCGGGCTTCTCGGTCCCGAGCCTCACGATGAGCGCCTCCATCCTGTCGAGCTTCACCTGGGCTTCGACGTCGTAGTTGGCCTTGTCGACGAGCGACAGGCCGTGGTAGTGATCGAGCGCATCGGCGAACCACTTCTGAACAGCCTTGGTGGTCAGGCCGGAGCGGCGGGCAATGTCTCGCACGTCGTCGACGTCGGGGGGGTAGGTCTTCAGCTGGGACAGGCGCAGCCACCAGATCGATTGGCACACGTAGAGAGGACGGCCGGACAGACCGAACTCGACGACCTTCTGAGAGCCGAACGACATCAGCGTGGCGTCGTCGTCCTCGTCGCCGGCGTCGTCGTCCTCGCCATCCGCAGCCGCCTCCGCCTCGGCGGCGAGCCTGTCGATGTCGCCGAAGTTGGCGTCGAACGCCGCGTCGTCGTCCTCATCATCGCCTCCGAGCGCACACACCCTGATGATGCCGCGACGAGTATGAGGGAACTGGACGGATCCACGAAGCGAGGCTCCGGGCCGCGCCGAGCGGTCATTCCCCAGCGCCCCGCCGCCGACACAGAAACCCTTTACCCTATTATACCTGCTAATTCGACGCGTCGCCGGCGCGGACGGCCCGGACGTTGATCGAACCGCCGCGGGCGCTGTTGATGGGCGACCAGCACAAGCGAATATGTCCATTATTGACCTCCTCGCGCGACTAGAGTGACCGGGTGCGCACACCCTCCTCCCTCAACGTCACCCATCAATTACACTTTTTGACGCTTTTCGGGTCGGACACTGTCGCGGTCGGTTTCAACAAACTGACAAAAAGCGCGTCGTCGTCAAAAAGAGTCAGGGCCTCTCGCAGATATTTTAGCACACTCTGATCCGCGCCAGTTCACTCCGACCACCGTCATGGCGCTCGCCGTCGCGAACATCCCGCGGGCATACTGCCGTCTCTCGCGCCCGTCTCTCGTCCAGCGCAGAGCCGGCGCTTCTCGCGCCAGCAGGGGCGCTCCCGTTCGCGTCGCGAAGAAACGCGAGGGCATCCTCTTTGGCGGGGAGACGAGCCCGCCCCTGCCTCCGTCGTTCGACGAGGACGAGGCCGACGAGGACGACTCGTACTCGTGCGCGATCGCGTACGCGGAGGTTGACAACGATGCGCACCCCACCTCGACGCTGCTGAAAGTCGATGTCTCCGCAGTGCCCGGCGTGATGCGCATCCTCTCGTGGCTCCTTAACGGCCTGGACCTCGAATTAAACGACGCCGATTGGGAGATTGAAGAGGACGTTGACGACGACGGGAGCAACAACGACATCGTGCACATCAAGATGTTCGTCACCGAGGGTATCGGGAAGGGTAAGTCCAAGGTCAATGACCCCAGGGCTGTGGAGGAGCGCGTGACGGAGTACCTCAGGTTCTGCACGCAGGCGGAGAGCAAGAAGGTTGGCGTGGTGGAGCACAGCGGGATCAGGATAGACAACAAGACAGACCCGGAGAGGACCCTTCTCACCGTGAGGGTCAACGAGACCGGCGCCAAGAGCCTCCTCTCGGTCGCATCCACGATCACCGGACTCGGGCTCAGGATGAACCGCGCCAAGTTCGGCGTCTCAAAACCCTCCGGCGCTTCGATCTGGGAGATGAAGCTGACTGACTTTGAGTCGAGGAATAAGCTGACATCAGCGCAAGTCCAAGGGTTGCTCTACACCTTGGCCCTGGTGTTCAACAATTCTAAGGGATTCAGCGGGGCGGACTATCTCGTGGAGAAGATGACATCGTTCGACGATGGAGATTTCACGGCGTAAGAGCCGCGTTAGAGTTGTGAACCATTTCGACACACCTGCTTGTACCCGACACCCCTGTCTCGCTGTGAGAGTCTCCCCGATATCGAGAGCCTTGGACTCGTGATTTCACGTGGACGTCTCACAAACCCACACGCGGGGCACATACATCCCTTTGCTCGAGGGTATGCCGTCGGGTCCTTCGTCCGTGACTCGCGACACTTAAAGGGATCAAGGTCACCTTTCCCACCAGCACGGAAGATGTCGAGCCCGACCGCGCAGGGAGTGTTCGCGCACGTCTGGCGCGAGATCGTCAAGCACGGTCCGATGGCTTTCAAGATGGGTTGCCTCGTGAACGTCATCCACAACTACGGTGTGCACGTCACCATGTGCCTGGGGCCGAGTATGTTGCCCACGTTCAATAGATCGGGAGACTTCGTGCTGGTGGAGCAGCTGTCGGTGATGGCTGACAACATCAGGCGCGGCGACATTGTCATCTCAAAGTCGCCGACGAATCCGAGGCACACGGTGTGCAAGCGGGTCCTCGGAAGAGGAGGGGACGTGATTGCCGTGCCGAAAGCTGGCAGCTTCGGTGGCACACAAAGGGTGGAGGTTCCCTCTGGGCACCTTTGGCTGCAAGGGGATAACAAGGACAACTCGACCGACTCACGTGACTACGGACCTGTGCCCTATGGCATGCTTCGAGGTAAGGTTTTCTTGAAATTATGGCCGATGAGCGAGGTCGGAGTCGTTAAGAGCGAACGCTGGCGGTCGGTCCTCACAGAGTGATTGATAGTCTAGGCTGTTGTAACATGTACGTGTATACTGTCTCAATCGACCACCGCGAACTTTCTTTCGATGGTGTCGAGGGTGAAGTTGTTTTCTTTCCCGAGAGGCCTCAGCGGTGTAGGAGTGTCCACGTTGTCGCCGACGGCTGGGCTCGACAATCCCATCGTTGCGATGCTCGAAGGTGGGAGCATCATGCTCGACGACTTACTCATGCGCATCGCTTCGCGAGCGGCCTGTTGTTTCTGTCGGGCCAAGGCTTCGTGCAGGCGAGCACTCTCCTGTGACTCAGCTTCAAGCGCGTGCCTGTATTCCTCGAGCTTCTCCACCGACTGAGTATACGCCGTGTACAGGTTGAAACTTTCTTGCTTCAGTCGATCCAGCTGTGTCCTTGTGAGGTCATGAGCCGCCACCTCTTCCGCCACCTTGTCGGTCAACAAAGCTTTCAGCTCGGCCACCTCCTCCTTCGAGGCAAGCAAGGCTTCCAACTTGGCCTTTGCGTCCTTCTCGGCGGCTGCTCTCCCAACCGCCGCTTCCCTCTTCGCATGCATCGCATCTTCCGCGCGGGCATGGGCATTCTCCACCTCCATCTTGGCTACGTCCATCGCTCGCTGCACATCCGCACACTTTGTGTTGAGTTCCTTCACGGTATCCGAAGATGTTTTGGCTGCTTCCGCGGCCCTCTTGCGCTCCTCAACCAAATTATTTTTGGTTTCCTCGTGAGTCGCATGGCTCACTGCAAGCTCCTGCCTGAGGGAACTGACTAGGGCGGTTGATTCCTTTTCCGCGGCCGACACCTGAGCCCTGTACGCCGCGTGCTCACTCTTGGCGGCAGCGGCGGTAGCCTCGGCGCTCTCGAGCCGTTTACGCAAGTCGCTAGCCTCTCTCTGCTCTCGCTTCAGGTTGGAGCGGAGATCTTTGGCTTCAGCCTCCAACGTGTCGACCTTCGCTGAGAAGTTGACCTGAAGAGCCTTGACCGCCTCCAAAGATGCGTTGATCGTGGCGCACGCATCCGTGTACGCGTTCATCGGCTCGTCCATCCCCGATGCCCCTCTTACTTCCTGTTCGTGCTCGAGGAAGTGGGGAAATCGAATCATAACGGTCCTTTCTCAGAGAAATTAATTTTGTACAACGCCGCACACTCAACTTTTGCGTGGAGGCACCCACACAGGCGGCTCTCTGTGGCGGGTGTGAGCACAGTTCATCGCGCGCAGCCCGCCCGATAAGACGCCAGTCGAGGCGCTCGACCGTTCTTGTCGGCACGTCTTAAGGGCTTGGACCGGTCTGCGCACACCGGCTTGAGCCCCTCCGTGCAACCATGGCGGCCCAGCGCGGCGGCCGCACCCCCGGTGACAGCCAGTCGCCATACGGGATTGACGGCGAGGTCGGCGGCGGTCAGCTGCTGAGGAACCTCGTCACACCTATCCGATGGGGTATCGGAGGCATCACGAAGACGGTGCGTGAATGAATCTGAGCAACCGCCGCGTCGATCAACCTCTCCCTGCACGTGCTCGTTTTTCAAAACTTTTTTCTAGTTGCAGCATCTGACGACGGTGACCTCTCTCCCTCTGCAGGTTCGTGGATTACTGGGATCGCCTACTGATGATGCCGAGAACGCTCAGAATGCAAACGTAGCGTCGCGACAGCACACGGCTGCCCAGGTGAGCATCGAGAGCCCTCGACAACTACGCGACACCTGCCCGAATATTTTAACCCTAAGCGATCGCGCGTCAAATCTGAATTTGCTCCCCCGTTCCGCGATCTTGCAGCCTACGCAGGTGACGGGTGAAAGAGACCAGCTAGCGGCATCGCAAAGCGGTCTACTCGATGAATTGAAACGACGCCAAGGTCAAAGTGGCCTGACCCGCGAGGAGGCGAACGCCGTTATCAGCCTTCTTCAGAGGGAAGATGAGAAAGCTCGTGAGGGGGCTGGTTCCGATCTGAATCCAGCGGCAACTGGACTTCCGCGGACCGCAGGAGCAGCGGATCCCGCCGCGAATCCATCGACAGCAGGCGCTGAGGAAACACCGTTCACCGGCATTCGTCAGTACCTGCAACAGACGAACGCCGAGCGCAAGCGGGCTCTCCTCTCCCTTCCAAATGCGCGCGGCGTGTCTAAAACGTCAACAATGGGCTGGGGCGGCGGTCGCAGTGGCGTGGCCGATGCTTCCCAGGTAGACGGCGCGTCCCTTTACGGATCTCGTCAACCGTCTCAGAGATCTACGCTACTCGGTGCATCGATGAGGGGCGCCGGTGTCCGCAGGTCCGCGGGGTTCGGCACTGCCCGAAGAGGTGCCGGCGGGATTGGGGGCTCCGGCTCGCCGCCCACGGCGAGTGGGGCGGGAATGGACTGGGGTTATCAATCCATGATGTCCGCCGGATCTAAAAGAAGCAGAGACGTGGCTGAATTCGACGTGCATGAACGAGAGCAAGGACGCTCTACCATGCCGCGACTCTCTGGACCTACCACTTCCATGCCGCCTCCGGCATTCCCTGCACCCGGGGAAACGCCTGGATTTGTTATGGGCCCCAAAGCGACACCGGCTCGGCCTTCGTCTTTAGCAACGAC
>Ga0213862_10000462_pt1 | contig 17306 bp, 18 predicted proteins | sample PICome_7_FD_160092 | JGI IMG/M metagenome (GOLD analysis project Ga0213862, IMG submission 160092) | Coastal seawater microbial communities near Pivers Island, North Carolina, United States - PICO266 | ecosystem: Environmental > Aquatic > Marine > Coastal | place: USA: North Carolina... | reverse complement strand
CCCTACGGCAAATAAAGTGAGGTATAAAACCAGCCCTAGGCTAAATCGGGCGCGCTCGCCGAGTGGTCTCTCTGTCCAAACCGAAATGTAATACCGCACCCACAAAATGTCGAGGAAAGCGGCGTTCAATAAGCAACTGAAAAGGCTGCCCTTAGTGAACTTCAAATCCGGATCGTCATCTTGTCCGGTGCGCGCATGATGGGTTACGTGCAGAAAGCGATATAGAGACGATGTAAAGCCCGGTAAAAGCAATTGTGCGCTTACTGTACCAATCAGATCGTTTAGCCAATTGACGCGCGACAGATTGCGATGCACCGCCTCATGCAAGGGCGTAAAGCTCCAAAAAATAAAAAATCCGCTGAGCACAATAGTGAGCAGCGGCGGCAGCAAATCAGTGAGCAGCGCATAGGTCGACGCAGCAAATCCGGCAAAACTGAGCACAAGCACCAGAACCGTCGGCCATGCCAGCCATGGCATATGGAACGCCTCCACTAACTCAGGGTGGCTCTTAACTTGCTTAATTATCGCCCGTTGATCTTGCGCTTTCATCTGACTTCTCCCAATCGTCAAATAAAGCTAGCGGCTAAACCAATGTCTGTCAGCCAAAAACATCAAAATGGAAAACACTGCCCCTTGTAGTTCTTCCCGCGGCAAGAATGCGTAATGGTTTTCTAAAGAACCAGCAGTCCTCCCAAAATAATCATTGCGGCCCAAATAGTCCTGATGCGCAGGCACCTAATCCAAACACTTTTGCTTGAATTAAAGGCAGATGTTTATCCCCACAGATTGCTCGGCAATCTGTGGGGATAACTCTAATTACTGACAGTCAAAGCCACTTGGAATGGGTCTGCACCATTTTTTACCCCATGATAGTCACTGGTGTCTTGATTCTGTGCCAAATCCACACTTACAGATCTGGTCAATGTGAAAGCCAGATTAAACCTGCTGGTTGGTGTAACGGTTATCGATTGTGGTAAGGATACCAAAATACGCGCTCCATTGTTTGCATCTGTGGCCGTCGACACATTATCGCTTTGCAAAATTCTTGCTAGACCTTCTTCATCGCTAACACCACACGATTGTAGTTCTAGGTCCAGATTGGGGTTAAAATCATCAAAGCAATCGAAGATTTCTGTACTATAGGCCGGCACGGCTGTCGCACCACAATCCATGCCTGGATCTTCTATTGAGCCGTTCGTAAAATTACCAACACTGCGTTTTCCCGAAAATAGCGTGCGCGACTCAATTGTCCAGCAGGTTGTACCGGTGCCAGTTTTTCCAACGATATTGCTAGAAAAACTCTCTGTATGTTTAATGCCCAGCTCATTTTTGAGCAGCATGACCATAAAGCCGTATGTGCCGGCTTTGACGGGCTGGTCGGCTGTAGAAGTATCAAGCACAACATCATTCCCAATCCCTTCGAGCTCTAGGTTTACACCAGCGTCAGAGTTCAGGAGAAATGTACAAGACGACAAGTCATTGCTGTTATTGGCTAAAGGATTTGCCGTGCAAAAGCCCAACCGATAAAACGTGACTTTGTAAAAGTCCGGAATTTCCTTGCAGCTATCGCCTGTGTTGTTGTCAATGTCTGTCACAAAATTGCTCGGAGAAGGCCCCGTAATGATAATGGCGCCATTGGCGTCTCTTTTACAGGCATTGTCAGTTTCAGCTGAAGCGGATGAAACGCTTGCGGCAAAAACTAGAAAAACAAAACATAAAGTTGAAATAATATAATTCGATTTCATGATTTTAAACTCCAGTAACGATAACAACAGCCGAACCACCAACTTCTTTGGTAATGATGTTGGAACGACGAACTTTTTCAAAACGACGATCTTCAATAGGATCCAGTTGATAGGCGGAGTCAGAAACCAAATTGGCTTTTGCGCCATCATCACCAAAGGTCGTATTATACGACAGGCTTAAAAAGTCATGCTCAGGCGTTGCATCATCATAAGACGTTGTGCCTGCCTCAAAGGTGAAGCCGAAAGGAAGTGCCGAGCGCAGACTAAGGGTTTCACCTTTAATTTCTTTGGCTGAGTCATTCCCGTCATATTTAAAGGTTTTGGCATGCACCTTGGTCAGCGGCAAATAAGGCAATGGCAGGGCAAGTTCGACGTCATAACCATCTAATGCACGTTCGGCCACACCATTTTTCCCGCTTTGTAGGTCACTCAGCGCCCAATATTGGTTAAAACGGATATCGCCTACGCTGGAAAGAAGCTCAAGTCCCGCTGATGCGCGCTCATGTTTATGGGTCCACTCATTGTCATAAAACCCATTCAAACCGACGATAATTTTTCGATCGGCGACTAATTTACGGTACCCCAGTCCAACATTGGCCGTATTTCTATCAGCCGTCCGGTTGGCGCTGAGTTGTAAAAACACAACTGTCCCATCCGCTTGATTGTCAACCAATGGCTGAATTTTTACGACATTATAGGCCGGTTTTGCGTTTTCCAAGCCAGTAATGGTTACTTCAAGATTATCAACCAGACTTTCTAATTTGTTGGCGACACCGGATTGCACTTTAGCCGCGACGTTGTTTTTGATAAAGCTGGCTGCCGCATCGCTGCCTCCATCCTGAGCCAGTGCTGGCATCAATGCCATTGCACTGCCGCAGATTATCAAGACTCTATGTAGATTCATGACTTACTCCTAAAACTGTATGACATTTGTTTTTTAATAATTCATAGTCACATCAGATAGTTCAGGTGAACATTTTCAGAAATAAATTTAATTGGCGCAGAAGTTTCTTGTGGGAGGTATTTAGGTGAGCAAAAAGCCAAATGAGACATATTCCGAAGAGCTGACCAATATTTTCTGTAAAATTGGAAGATTGATACGGCTTAAAGACGGTGAACCTCTATATGAAGAATATTCCAAATCGGCCAGCATCTGCTTTGTTTTATCAGGAGCCATACAGCTCGAGAAAACCTCCAGAGACGGTCACAGAGTATCTTTTGGCCAAGTGAAAGCCGGGCAGGTTTTTGGCCAAGGATCGGTTTTTATTGACGGAATGCGCATATTTAATAGTTGTGCCGCCGGTGAAACAGAAATTTTAGAGATTTCCAAAGAAGACACGATTAATCTATTCACCACCGACAAGGAATTTGCCTTAGTGATTGTGAGAGAATTGTCTCAAGCTATCGAAATCAACCTCAAACGCATCATGTCGCGTGTTGAATATTCGCCTCAAGAACGGCTCATCAAAGTGTTATTAGAAAATGCACGCAAAAATAGGGCCATAATTCGAATGTCGCAATCCTCAATTGCTCGCGAGGTGGGCCTATCGCGGCTCAAAACCCATAGGATGCTGAAAGAAATGGCGGATATCGGCATTCTAACCTTAGCCTATCGGCAAATAACTATCATCGACATGAAGAAATTGGCTAAATTAGAAGCCGATATTGGTTAAGCACGCGCTGTGCCATCACGTGATTGTCAGAATGAAGAAAATATTTGCAAGTAAAGTATTGCCATTAGTTCCTTGATTATAGTTCTCCGGCGCTTCTCTCCCGTACGGGGTTTTTAACTCCGAGCTTGCGCCAATGACCAACTGAAGAAAAATTAATTTTTATTCTGTTTGGGCTGGGCAAACCAAAATCTGCATTTTTGGGAGCCTATTTCTGCATCTTTGTGGCGAATAAGCGGCGTTATTTTGTGGCGCTGAGTGATAAAGGGCGCGACGCGCTGGCCGGTGCGCCGACCTTGTTGCATGAAATTTTCTCAGGCCGTTTTTCCAAATTGGAAAATTGGGAGCAGGCACAAATTATTTCTGCGCTCGAACGTGTCGCGGCTATGCTAGAGGCCGACACGATTGATGCCGCGCCGATTTTGGATGCGGCCGAGGATTTGGGCAGCAGCCCATCACTCTCGGTTCTCACAACACCGCAATAAAACGAAAGCTTGTCAATGCTTCCGTGACTGCTTCCGTCCGATTACGTTAATTGAGAAAAGCGAAAAACGCCTTGGCGTCTTTCTCATCATCCACTTTCACCATGCCCTCATCAATGGCGCGGTTAAACCCGATGCGTTGTGTCGCGAAGCCGATAAGTGCGGCGCGTGAAGCGGTCATAATGTTCAAATCATCACCATCATAACCATCGGCAATGCGCAGCACACCGCGACGAATATGCAAGGTGAAGGTCTCATCCGAGCCGTCGATTTTAAGGCCAATGCGCTTGTCCATCTTCAACGTGGCGTCGGCTTTAAGGCGCGGCGTCAGGGTCGATAATAGGTTTTCAATCGGTACTTGCGACAAAAGCTGCCCGACGCCGACAAAGGGTTGCGAATTAGCACGCTTATAAGTGCCGTCCAATTGCGCGGCCATAGCCAGCATGTAATTTCTCTGGCTGGTGCCTTCTGCGGCATAGGCTATATCGTGCAGGCATTTGACCATTAACCGCGTGGCGCGTTCATTATCAGGGGCAACGCGTAGGGCATGAGCCAAAAGCCGTCCGGCAAAGGCGCAATCACCGGTCGCACCGGCGCGGTCGGCTTTATCAAGCGTCGCTTTCAGGCCGCCAAGGGCGGTGACGTAATCTTGCGCCAAATCATCGGGCGGGGTTTCAAACATCCCAACATAATCATCGCCCCACCAACCGGCAAAATTGGCGTGCACGCCGCGCGCAACAAAGCTAAGGCTGTGATAAAACCAACCCAAATCCGGGTGATTGGCGAGATGCGGCGGTAGTTTCAATGAGGCGATAATATCCTCGCGCATTTGATTAGTGTTCAGCCCGCGCACAATATGGTCAACAATATATTGAATGGTGTCGCGCACATCTTCCATCATGCGGCGCGAGGATTTGGCATCCATATAAATCGGGCCATGACCGGGCAAGAGCACATCAACATCCATGCGGCTCAGCTTTTCAAGCGTCGCCATCCAGACCATCGGGTCGCGGCCTTTTTCTTGGCGCGGGGTCGCAATGACAGGGCCAGTGCCATGGACGGCGTCACCCGGAAACAAGATTTTGTCCTTTTTCAGATAAATCGCGACAGCGTCATCAATATCGGCCTTGGCATTGATGAAGGTCAGTGTATGGCCATCAATGGTCAATTCATCGCCGCCTTTGACCAATTTGGTCGGCGGTCGATAGCCTGCATCGCCGTCATAAAAGCCGGGGCCGACGCCAGCACCGACGCTGCCCGCATTAGAGCGTTCCAGCAAAAAACCCATTTGGTCGGTGGCGCGCCGTACGATAAAGGGCAGGCGGGCTGAGACAACCTCATCGCGATAGCGCAGATAATCAGCATGGCCGATGACCTCAATCTCTTGATTGGACTCCTCCGCCAAACCCGGGCAACCGGCAATATGGTCGGCATGGCCGTGCGTATAAACAATATGAGTGACGGGCTTGGTGGTGATTTTACGCAAATCCTTCAAGGCGCGTGCGCTGGCACCCGGCCACCATCCGCAATCAATGGCAATGACGCCCTTATTGCCGATGAGGAAACCGAAATTTGAATAATCGTAATATTGCGCCCAATAAACGCGGTCGTTGATTTTGCGCAAGCGCGGCTCGGCGAATTTTTCCAAATGTCCAGCGAGGCGGTCATTTACCGCCGGTTTTGGGAATGGCATTTCGGCTCTCGTGGCCAAACTTGTCGCGCCAAAAATGACTAAAAATGCAACGAAAATACGCTTAAGCATAAACTGTTCCCCCCAAATATGAGCGAACAGATTAACAATATATTCGGGCCTTGCAAGCGGTGTTTATAGCCCGCCTTCTTCTTCCATTTGCTTGCGGAATTTTTTGCGCTCATGTTCTAACAGGAAACGCTTTCTGAGGCGCAGGCTTTTAGGTGTTACTTCTAGCAACTCGTCAAATTCGACATAGGCCATCATATCTTCCAAAGACATGCGCCGTGGTGGGGTCAGCGTTACCGCTTCATCGGCACCCGAGGCGCGCACATTGGTCAGTTTCTTGCCCTTCAATACGTTAATCTCAAGGTCATTATCACGGCTATGCTCACCGACAATCATGCCTTGATAGACGGGCCGCTAGCGTTTGCAGAATTTTGAACCTGATAATTCTGAGGTGCGCAATACTCAGCCATTAACTCTCTGGCTTTTCTCTCTCTGCCTTTATTCAAGCCTGCCGCCCTAACCATTTCAACAACCCCCCATCTTTGGTCGACCTTACCTCCGACAGTGTCACTGCTGCTTACAATTTTGACGAAGCCACATCCCGAAATTAGTGGGGCAACCACGAGCATCGACAAAATAATTCTACTTTTTATCATAAAGGTTCTCCTGAGCTTTTAGCCGGTGCGGGTAGTTCTGACCTCAACGTTACAGTAGCGAACCAATTTCTTAAACCTAATTTCTATTCTATTTGGATAGAAAAAATGGCAGTTTTCTGGGGTCTGCACCAGCCTAGATGTGGCGAAAAAGTGGCGAATTTTATATGAAAATAATTAAATTATTGTTTTTATTATATTTTAATGGTCGGGGCTGCAGGATTCGAACCTGCGACCCCCTGGTCCCAAACCAGGTGCGCTACCAGACTGCGCCAAGCCCCGACTGAGCCCCTGCTTAAATCAAAATGCCGACGGTTTCAAGGCGAAGTTTTGCCAATTCGTCGATAAACCTTAAATAGTGTGAGCGCGCGAAATTAGTACAAACGAAAAACCGCACTGGCAGCAAATACTAAGGCATCATCTAATACTTCCGTGCCCTCACCAACCCAAGCGCGCGCCTCGACAAAAGCCATATTTCGTGTGTCGCGCACCACTTCCGCCGTGCCCTGTAACCAGTCGCCCGATTGCGCGCTGCGCAAAAACTCAGTGTTCAGCTTCATCGTTACCGAGCTTCTACCTAAACTTCGAAACACCGCAGTAGCCGCTAAGCCATCGGCAAAACTGCAGAGAAAGCCGCCGTGAACAATGCCACGACTGTTGCAATGGCGCGGCAAAAGACGCACGCCCTGACGGAAAATCCCGTCCTTGGCATAGTGAAACCACGGCCCGTTATGAGTGGTGAACGGCCCGCGCCGGACGCTTTTCTTAAATGGTGCCGGCGCATTGAGAGCCTCGTCGGACTCACTATTGGTATCAATATTGGTAGATGTATCTGACACAGGCGTCTCCCTCTTCGCGGCTAGGCACAGAAATTGCCATATGCGCGCCACGGTCGCAATAGAAGAAGAGTTCGCTCAGCGTCAGCTAACAGATGCGTCGTCGGCTGGTTTTTCCATCTCAGACAAGCGATCGGCGCTGTCAATTCGCTGCACATCGGTTGCCATCAAGCCTTTTGGCCCGGCTCCATAACGCACCATGACATATTGGCCGGGAACCAAAACCTCAATACCGGAATGGCACAAAATTTCCATGTGAACGAAAATATCGTCACTGCCACCCTCAATATTGACAAAGCCAAAACCCCGAATGCGGTTGAACCACTTTACATGGGCTTTTTGAAACTCAGAGACATTTTCAATGCTTGCCAAGAGAGCCGTCGGGCGCGATGTCGCTTGCGGCATTTGCGCATTAGAATTATCGACGGCAACAATACTGTCGGCTTGCAGTCCCTGCTCTCTTTCAACCACAGTGCCCTTTACGCGCGTACCGGGATATAAGATATCGTGACCACCACGTCGCAAGGTGGAATGATGGATTAAAATATCAACGCCACCATTATCGGGGACTAAAAACCCATAGCCCTTAGATGGATCAAACCACTTCACCGTACCTTCTACAAGTGTTGCTTCTGCAGCTACCTGAGTAGTGGGCGTTACTGAAGACATAATATAACCTCTGCGTTATTATTGTTTTTCTTACGCAGAACTGACTTTACATTAACGCAAGCGGCGCCCGCTTAAAAGTGTCTAAGCTGAATGACCCTCAAAATCTAACTATTGAGACCAATAATATTTTGCAGCACAGGGGTTATTTCTTCGTTAATAACCAGCGAAGCCGCCTCGTCCAAATCGGTGGGCTCGCGATTGATAATCACCAAACGCGCCCCATTATGGCGCGCCATGATCGGAAACCCTGCCGCTGGAAATACTTGTAGAGATGAGCCAATCGCCAAGAATAAATCGCACGACATGGTGGCTGCCTCAGCCTCGCGCATTTGTCTTTCCGGCATCGCTTGCCCGAATGAGATGGTGGCGGTTTTGACAATGCCGCCACAATTCTGACACCCCGGGGCTTGCGATTGCTGACTGCCAAAAAAAGCGGCGCGAACATCGGCCAGATCGTGGCGCAAATCACAATCAAGGCATTTGGCATAGGTTGAATTGCCATGCAGTTCGATGATTTTTTCAGCCGCGACACCAGAATTTTGATGAAGATTATCAATGTTTTGCGTGATAACGGCGCTAACTTTGCCAAGCTCGACCAGTTTGGCGATGGCCATGTGTCCAGCGTTTGGACTGACGGCGCCAATTTCATCATCCATGGCAAATTTTCGACGCCACGCTTCAATGCGATTGTACTCGCTGGCGAGGAAATCCTCAAACATTATCGGCGCCATGCGCGTCCACACGCCGCCGGGGCTGCGAAAGTCTGGTATGCCACTATCCGTGCTCATACCAGCGCCGGTAAATACCACCGCATTATTACTTTCTTCCATCCATTGTCGGAGAACAAGGCTCATAAAATCAACTGGCTTTGATAAAACCCGACCGCATCGTCGAGGGCGGGTTGACGGCCAGGCATTTCCAAAAGAGAAAAATGGCCGCCATCATATTCCTTCAATGTTGCCAAACTGCCGCAACGCCGCGCAAAAGTTTTAATCGCCTCATTTGAGACAGTCTCATCTTCAACGGCCATTTGCAAAAGCATGGGCGTCGTCAACATATCAGACAGTTCAGTGGCATTATTTAGCTCAAACTTGCCGGTCAACAGACTGCGTGCCGTCACACTATTTTGCCATGTTTCACCGGCTATTTTGGGATAAATCTGGGCTTCAGAGGCGCCCAAAATGGCCGGCCCCGTATCACCCTCCGGCGCCACTGCCAACATATTGTGCTTACCGCCTAGAAAACTATCCTTCAGGTCTTTTTTCACCACTTTGATTAAGGCTTCGCTGGCCTCGGCCCCACGCTTGTAGTTCCCCAACATTGTATTCAGATGCGCGTCGACGGCGGGCACTTGAGCCACTAAACCGCGAATAGCCGGATCTTCGTGAGCCAAATAAATCACGTGGCCGCCTGAAAACGAAATGCCCCATAGGCCGATGCGATCTGCATCAACCGCTTCATGAGCGCGCAAAAACGCAATCGCCGCGCGCCAGTCGTCTCGCTGTTGCGGCACTGAAATATGTTGGCGCGGCGTGCCGTCACTGATGCCAAAGCCGCGATAGTCAAAAGCCAGTGCGTGAAATCCGGCTTCGGCAAAGCCCTCTGCATATTCTAGTAGACCGCTGTCTATCGTTCCGGCAAAACCATGCGCCAAGACAATGCCGGCACCATTGCCCGCGCCGCGCTCTGGCTCATAAAGCACGCCGCGGCAGAATGTGTTTCCTGATTTGAATTCAACTGATTGTGTCATAAGGTACAGGATAACAGTTTTTATAGAATTAATCATCACGTGCAGATAAATGATTGAAAGAAATTTCTTAGCCCATTGTTTGCCTTATAGGAGCCTTCATCGATGAAATACCTTCACACAATGGTGCGCGTCAGCGACCTTGACGCCTCACTGGCCTTTTATTGCGACCATTTAGGTCTCGAACAGTTGGGACGCTATGATATTGAGGATGGCCGGTTTTCTTTAGTTTTTCTGGCGCCCCCCGGGCAGCCGGAAGCGCAAATTGAATTGACCCATAATTGGGATCCCGAACCGCTTGATGAGGGCCGCAATTTTGGTCATTTGGCCTATCAAGTCGATAATATCTATGAGACATGCGAAAAACTGGCCGCCGCCGGCGTGGTCATCAACCGCCCACCACGCGATGGCCGCATGGCCTTTGTTCGCTCGCCTGACAATGTGTCGGTTGAACTGCTGCAAGCCGGTGAGGCACTAGCTCCGTGTGAACCTTGGGCCTCAATGGAAAATATCGGCAAATGGTAACACGCCTCTCACCTCTGTTGATGGGTCTGGCGCTCAGTGTCGGAGCCATAACGCTGGCGCAAGCGCAGATTGAGCAAAAGACACCTGCCGAAGTGGTGCGCGAGCGCGCGCTTGAAAAACGCCTATCAAAAGATCCGTATTGGGATGGTTTTGCCCATAAAGAAATGGGCGACTGTCAAACAGCGGTTGAACTTTTGCGGCCAATCGCCAGACGTGGTCACGGCTATGAGGATGCGCAAGTGGCGTTAGCTGAATGTTTGTTGGTGGAAGCCGGCGTTGATGATCTGGCGGGGCATGCGATCCGAGGTCAGGCAATCGCCCCAAGCGAGGCCGACACGTTCAATGAGGCGCTGAAATTCCTGCAAATCGCCGCCGACACGGGAAGTTATAAAGCGCAAGCAAAACTCGTTGAGTTGTATACAATCAAGGCTGTTGCAAATGCGACGCAAGTTGAGGCGGCGAAATGGGCTCATCTTTATCTTACCAATCCGCAGCGGCTGACACTGGGGGCGCCCTCAACTATTGCGCCGGTTATTGACTATTTGCAGGCCAGCATGTCGCGCGATGATTGGTTGTCGGGCAAAGAAATGGCGCGTCTTTGGGTGCCAACCTTCAAAGCGCCTTAATGATAACATAATCGTTGCCTAGACTTTTAAGCTCACCAAAGGAGGTCAAAATGCCCCAACTGATTAAAACCCACCTAAAGCGTTTGGTTGTTTGCTTATTTATCATCGCTACGCCTCTGTGCGCTCAAGCTGCCAATGTTGCCACCGCCTATTTTGCTGGCGGCTGCTTTTGGTGCACCGAGGCCGATTTCGAAAAAATTCCCGGCGTCGCCATGGTTGTTTCCGGCTTCATGGGCGGCACAAAGAAAAACCCAACCTATGAAGCGGTGGCCTATGGCAGCACCCGCCATCGCGAAACCGTGAAAGTTGTCTATGACCCTGACCAAGTGTCCTATCAAACGCTTCTGAGCGCTTTCTGGCGCATGCATGACCCATCTGACGCCGGCGGCAGTTTTGTTGACCGCGGCCGACATTATGGCTCAGCAATCTATGTTGCCGATGCCGAGCAACGGCGATTGGCGGAAGGGGCGGTAAAAGCGCTGACTGCGGCTAAGAAATTTGACAAACCCATTGCCACGCAAATCGCCGATGCCACAGCCTTTTATCCGGCCGAGGGCTATCATCAGGATTATTATAAAAAGAACCCGCTGAAATATAAGTACTATCGCTATCGCTCGGGCCGTGACCAGTTCATTGAAAAATATTGGGCCGGCGACGACACAGTATATCAGACACAATAAGGGGGAAGACAAACCATGGTACGCCCTAGGGGAATCGAACCCCTCTTTCCAGGTTGAAAACCTGGCGTCCTAACCGATAGACGAAGGGCGCTTCATGAGTTGTGTGAAGGATATATCCTCAATCGCATATGATTTCAAGCACTTCTCGCAACTGCGGCATCATGCACCATAAATTGCACATCGCGGCGCCCATTCCAGTCATCGGCCCGCAGAAATCCGGCTATGTGAAGCGGTTCGCGAGTCGTTAATATGAGCTGGCGCACCTCCTCTGGAACCGAGGCAAAGGCCATGGCTTTCAAACGACCGCCGCCCTCTCCCGCCAAAATACATCGCACGTGGCCATCGCCAACCATCGATGGTTTGACGATTCGAGCGTTCACCACGACAAAGCGCGGCTCCGGATTACCAGCGCCAAATGGCCCCACCTGTTGCACATCTTCTAACAAGGCCCGTGTAGCGGCAATGGCCGTCAAACTGGCTTCAATTTTTAACTCGCGGGTTTCATCCAGCGCCATGACACCCAATTGCTCGGTCAGAAAGGCCTCGAAAGCCGGTATCTGATCTTCGCGCACCGTTACCCCCGCCGCCATGACATGACCGCCCCCTGCTTCAATGAGTTTGGCATCCACCGCCATAGCCACCAAACGGCCAATATCAACGGCGCTGACAGAACGGGCCGAACCTTTGCCCATACCATCATCATCTAAGGCGATAATAAAACTCGGGCGGTGATACTTATCCTTTAAGCGGCCGGCAACAATGCCGATAACACCGGGATGCCAGCCTTTGCGCGCCAATAATAAAAATGGTGGCGGCGCATTGTGTTGAGCAATTTTCTCTTCTGCCAGAGCTATTGCCTCAGACAGAACCTGCGCCTCAATCGTGCGCCGCTCAGCGTTGAAATCATTGAGGCGCGCGGCCAATCCGGCGGCTTCTTCAGGGTCCTCACAAGACAGCAGACGTACACCCAAATCAGCTTGGCCGACGCGCCCGCCCGCGTTGACCCTTGGGCCCATTTGAAACCCAAGCTCATAAGTGCCAAATGGCGGTGTTGAGCCAGCACTGCGTGCGAGTGCGGCCATGCCAATATTACCGCCCTGCCCGATGACCACACTGCCTTGCCGAACAAAAGCCCGGTTTACCCCTTCAAGCGGCACCACGTCACAAACCGTGCCGAGCGAAACCAAGTCAAGCAATTGCGTTAACTGTGGCTCTTCGCGTGTATCAAAATATCCGCGCTGACGCAGGGCACGATTAACGGCCACCACCAGCATAAAAGTAACGCCGACCGCCGCCAAATGGCCCAACTGGCTGGTATCATCCGGACGGCGGGGGTTAATCAAAGCATAGCATGGCGGCAGGCCACCGCCGGTTTGATGGTGATCGGCAACAATCACTTGCAGACCGTCGGCTTGCGCCTGTTGCAACACATTATGCGCCATAGTGCCACAATCAACGGTAATGATCAGCTGATAGCCGTCGCTTTGCAATTGTTGGAAAGCCGCCGTATTGGGGCCATACCCCTCTTTCTGACGGTCGGGAATATGCACCCGCAAATCTTGCCCGAGCATTTTCCAATAGCGCGCCAGAACGGCCGATGAGGTGGCGCCATCTACATCATAGTCGCCAAAAACTGCGACCGCTTCGCCGCTTTCAATGGCTTCAGCTAACCGCGTCGCGGCCTTATCCATATCGGCAAGGCTCGACGGATCGGGTAACAGGTCACGCAAACGGGGTTCGAGAAATTGCGGCGCTGCGTCAGCTGAAATTTGCCGCGCAGCCAATAAACGGGCCAGAAGCTCAGACACACCAAGGCGTTGAGTTAAATGTAAAATCTCGCGCGGGTTTACATCACGCAAGCGCCATAGCTGGCCAGATGCCGATCGGGAAACCCCAAATGCAGCATCGACCGACTGATTAGCCATCTATATGAAATTTTGACGGATTGGTATGGCGCGCTTTAATCCAACGAATGGTGCCGGTTGATGAGCGCATCAACAGCGTATCAGTCCAGATTTCATGGTTGTGATGAACAATACCGGTCAACATTGAGCCAGAGGTGACGCCGGTGGCCGACAAAACCACATCGCCTTTGGCCATTTCTTCAACACTGTATTTCTTGGTGAAATCTGAAATGCCCATTTTTTGCGCCCGTGCACGTTGCCCATCATCGTTCAGAATCAAACGACCTTGCATTTGCCCGCCGGTGCAGCGTAAAGCCGAAGCGGCCAACACGCCCTCAGGCGCACCGCCAGTGCCCATATACATATCAATGCCCGTGCTTGGGTCCGTTGTATGAATAACACCGGCAATGTCACCATCGCTTATCAAGGTTACGCGGGCACCCGCCTCGCGCACTTTGGCAATCATTTCTGCATGGCGCGGGCGGTCGAGAATGCACACATTCACCAAAGAAATATCGCAGCCTTTGGCTTGAGCCACGGCGCGCACATTGTCGCCTGGATCCGCGTCAAGATCGACTAAATTGGCCGGATAGCCGCCGCCAAGCGCGATTTTATCCATATATACATCTGGCGCATTAAGCAGGCTGCCAGCTTCTGCCATGGCCACAACGGCCAGCGCATTGCCCATACCTTTGGCCGTCAGTGTCGTGCCTTCTAGCGGGTCGAGGGCGATATCAACTTTCGGGCCACCGCCCTTGCCCACTTTTTCGCCGATATAAAGCATCGGTGCCTCATCGCGTTCGCCTTCACCGATAACCACTTCACCATCAATGTCCAAAGCGTTAAGCTCGCGCCGCATGGCGTCAACGGCGGCTTGGTCGGCGGCTTTTTCGTCGCCTCGGCCAATCAATTTTGCAGCAGCAACCGCGGCGCGCTCTGTGACACGGGCTAACTCAAGTGTCAGAACACGGTTAATTTTTTTCTCGGCCATGGTTTACTCTCCTCATCAATCAGCAAAAATCGGTAAACATAATACACCCTGACAAACATCCTGCTGCTGAAGAGCGGCAAGCGCGTTGTTGAGCGACGATTCGTCCACTTCGTGGGTTATAAATACCACGGGTAAGAAGCCACCGCTATCACTGCTTGAACGCTGGATCACTTCTTCAATAGAAACCCCGTTTTCCGCCAATATCTGTGTCGCCTTAGCCATGCTGCCAGGCTTGTCGGCGAGACCGGCACGCAAATAATACTCCCATTCGGGGGCTTTTTGCGACGATGGTGTGTGCATTTGCGATACCGGCGCCGAAAATAACGGACGACCGAAGCCAAGCGCCAAATCGGCAATATCGGCCAAAACAGCTGAAGCTGTAGCGCCGCCGCCTGCCCCGGGGCCTTGTAAGAATAAATCACCCAAAGGCGTGGCCCGCACCATTACCGCATTAAGTTCCTGACGAACTTGCGCCAGATTATTATTGCGCCGCACCAACATCGGCGTGACGCGCTGATACACACCGCCTTGATGGCGCTCGCTGACACCAACGAGACGGATGACGCAGTCAAATTGGCTCGCGAAGAAAATGTCTTGCGGAGAAATCGCTTGAATGCCAGCAACCGGCATTTTTGTGTAATCCGGCGCCAGACCAAAGGCCAAAGCCGATAGGAGAGATAATTTTTGTGCCGCATCGACGCCACTGATATCCAGTGTCGGGTCGGCCTCGGCAAAACCTTTGACCTGCGCCTGATCAAGGGCATCCTCAAAGCTCAGTTTAGCCTCTTCCATGCGGGTCAAAATATAATTGCATGTACCATTTAGAATGCCTGACAAGCGGGTAATCTGATTGCCTGCCAACCCTTCGCGCAAGGCTTTAATCACCGGAATGCCGCCCGCGACGGCCGCTTCATAGGCCAATGGCACTGCTACGCCGTCGGGCCTAGCAGACAAATCTGACAACTCTGAAGCATGGGCTGCCAGCAGCGCCTTATTGGCACTCACAACCGGCTTGCCAGCCTGCAAACTAGCCTTCACCAGGTCATAGGCGGTGCCATCCTGTCCACCAATCAGCTCGACAATCACATCAACTGTCTCATCAGCCACCATGTCCAGCGGGTCGGTGACAAACGGCAGGCCGCTGATATCAAAACCGCGATCCTTATTTTTGTCACGCGCGCTCACACAACTCAGGCTTACCCCTTCAATCGCGCCAGCAAGTATTTGCTGGGCTACCGTGGCGCCAACTGTGCCAAGACCTGCGAGGCCGATGCGTAAATGAGGCTTGTCGCTCACGTCGCTTTACCTTTGTGGTGATCCATAAATCGTTTCAAATTGCGTCCGGCTTGGCGAATGCGCTGTTCGTTCTCAACCAGAGCGATGCGCACGTAATCGTCGCCATATTCACCAAAACCAATACCCGGTGACACCGCAATATCGGCCTCTTGCAGCAATAAGGTTGAAAACTCAAGCGACTTCATCCCTTCGAAAGGTGCTGGGATCTTGCCCCATGCAAACATGGTAGCCTGCGGCGACGGCACATCCCAACCAGCCCGCGAGAACACGTCAATTAAGACGTCACGGCGTTCCTTATAGACTTTGCGAATATCGCGAATGACTTCTTCCGGGCTATCGAGCGCGGCGGCGGCGGCCACCTGAATGGGGGTAAAGGCGCCATAATCAAGATAAGATTTGATGCGGGTCAGCGCGCCAATTAGGCGCTCATTGCCAACCGCAAAGCCCATACGCCAGCCCGGCATAGAGAAGGTTTTCGACAAAGAGGTAAACTCAACCGCCACATCCTTGGCGCCATCAATTTGCAAAATCGACGGCGGCGGATTGTTCTCATCAAAGTAAATCTCGGCATAGGCCAAATCTGACAGCAACATAATGTCGTGCTTCTTGGCATAGCGGACAATTTCTTCGTAGAACGCCAAATCAACCACTTCGGCGGTTGGGTTGCCGGGGTAATTCAGCACCAAAGCCTTTGGTTTTGGATGGCTGTTAGAGACCGCATGATCAAGCACAGCGAAAAAATCGCAGCCTTCCTCAATCGGCAAATGCTGAATTGTGGCTCCGGAAATAATAAACCCGAAAGCATGAATCGGATAAGTCGGGTTTGGCACGAGAATAACGTCGCCCGGATCCGTCATGGCTTGCGCCATATTGGCAAAGCCTTCTTTCGAGCCAAGCGTCGCGATGATTTCCGTGTCTGGATTCAAATCAACACCAAAGCGCCGCTTATAATAGCGCGCTTGTGCCTTGCGCAGGCCGACAATGCCTTTTGAAGCGGAATAGCGATGGGTGCGCGGATTGCGTACCGTCTCAACCAGTTTTTCGACAATATGGGTTGGTGTCGGTAAATCCGGATTTCCCATACCGAAATCAATAATATCTTTCCCCGCCGCACGCGCCTGCGCTTTGAGCTTATTGACTGACTCAAATACGTAAGGTGGCAATCTCTGAATGCGGTGAAAATCCTGGGTCATAGTGCTATCCGATTAAATTTTAATAAGCCTGTTTGCGCCGCAATTACGGCATTAAAATGACGCTGTCTAGGGAAATAACGGCTGTTGCTGAAGTCCGGCCATTTCGTCGAAGCCGAACATTAAGTTTAGGTTTTGAATGGCCTGCCCGCTCGACCCTTTGACCAGATTGTCCAGAGTTGAAAACAGAATAACCCGCCCGTCAATCCGGTCATCAAACGCAGCCAATAGACAGAAGTTAGAGCCCCGCACATGCCGTGTGGCTGGCACCACGCCAGGCTCGACCACCCGCACAAACGGCTTGTCAGCGTAAAATTTTTCCCAGACCGCCCGCAAATCGGCGGCGGTAGCACCATTTTTAGTGCGCCCATAGACCGATAGATATTCGCCGCGATTCATCGGCACCAAATGCGGCGTAAAGCTAACGGTGACGGGCGCGCCATTGGCCTTGCCAATCTCTTGCTCAATTTCAGGCGCATGGCGATGGCCTGCCACCCCATAGGCGTGCATGCCCTCGGCCACTTCGCTAAACAGGTTCTGCTCTTTCAATGACCGGCCAGCACCGGTAACACCGGATTTAGCATCAATGATCA
>Ga0213862_10000461_pt1 | contig 17319 bp, 25 predicted proteins | sample PICome_7_FD_160092 | JGI IMG/M metagenome (GOLD analysis project Ga0213862, IMG submission 160092) | Coastal seawater microbial communities near Pivers Island, North Carolina, United States - PICO266 | ecosystem: Environmental > Aquatic > Marine > Coastal | place: USA: North Carolina... | reverse complement strand
TAGTACCTGATTCAATCATATCCCACATTTTAATACCTTCGTGAGTTAATTTATTCTCTACGTTTAAAAACTTAGTAATATAATCCATAGAATAAGAAGGTAGTCTAAATAATCTTTTAGTCTGCTTCATGATGTCAAATGATTTAACAAAAGTATTAAACACTAAACCATGCTTCATTGCACGAGCATTAACCCATCTATTATCAAATTTGTCATTATTCTGACCCACTACCATATCAGCTTGATTATAAGCTGTTAAAAACTCTGTAATCATCTTTTTATCACATTGGTTTTTATCCCAAGTTAATTGATGAATTTTAGATTCTCCCATCCACTTATAACATATAGATATAATCTTAGGTTCTGATTGTAATTGTTTATGACCAACAAACTGTTTACCAGTCCACCATACTTTAGCTAAAGTTCTACAAGTTTCAATATCATATACCATAACTCTACTCTCAGTTTGAGATAAAGGGCTAGTTAATTCTAGTCTATTAAACCAGTTTCTAACCGACCTTTCTGATACTCTAAATTTTCTAGAAATTATCTCTTGAGCTTCAGTACTAGTAGTATTGTTATATAAGTCTACTATAAACTTTCTATTCTCTTTAGTTAATTTTTTAAATGTTACTTTTCTCATAATTATTGTTGTTTTATATTGTTGGTACAAATATACATAAAATATACCGAACCACCAAATTATTTATAACTTATTTTTAAATACCTTCTTAATCTTTATAAGTTTGATACACATTTTTAAGTTGATTTAACACGTTTCTAACACAAGAACCACAATTACTTGGTCTTTTATTTGAGTTAAAAATTCTTCTATATATTGAATACAGTTCAGTTAAAACAGCAGCACTTCTTGTACCTTGATTGTTATTAGGGTATTTATTAAAGTAACCTTTTAAATAATCGTATTCTCTCTCATTCAAACAATTAGGTTTCTTGTAAGGATATAATTTATTAAGAAGTATTTTCCTTTCATTACAACCACAATCATCACCTAATATAAACTTAGCTAATTTATCAATACCAGTAGCTTTAAAAACTTTCTCTACAGTATCTCCTAAGCCTTCAGATTGTTTATTCTTCCAGTCTTTATATTCTTTAGTTCTTTTATCTAAAGATTCATAATATTTATTGTCTTTCATACTTATTTTATTAATTCATAATCTTTACCAAAGTAGTTAGATACATCTACACCTACTTCAGACCTTATTATCTCCATTACTTTATGTAATGTTCTGTGTATAGTTCCTAATCTAACTCCAGTTTCTTTTGATATATCTCGCATAGTTTTATCTGTGCAATTATAACCTAAGAATAGATTCATAAAATTAGGTACTTTTTCTTTTAGATATTTAGGGTATTTAGGGTGATCTTTAATGTTCTTTAAAGTTAACATAACTTTTTCATATACTTTATCAAAAGCTTCTGCATCCTCTATACTGTCTCCATCATCTATTAAAGAATATTCTTTTGTATATCCAGATTCTCTATAAATTATATCATCTAAAGAATCTGTTTTATAATTATCTTTTCTACTCATTTGACCTGACATTGATTTAATTACTAAATATATGTAAAATCTATTAACACCGTCCTCACCGTAAGTAATATCCTTACCAGACTCTAATACTTCGTGCATTTTAATATACATATCCTGTATTATATCCTCTCTAAACATAGGTCCAATACCTAAGTCTAAAGCCATTTTTAACCATAAATTATGGTGTTTAGCTATTTTATCTAACATTATTTACAGGTATTAAATTAACTGATATAAATCCTAAATCTATCTTATATATGTGATAAGTATTATCTTCTGTTTCTTGTACTTCAACTACTTCAAAGCCAAATACAAATCCTATAATTAATCTACTTGTTATATACATATTATATTGTTTTAATTGTTATCTCGATTCTGGGATTATCCCTATCAAGTTCTGTTGGTAAAATTGTTTCTGTCTTTACGTTGTCGTCATTATCATCATCCCAACAACCGTATTCAGTTACTGCATCTAAGAAATATTTACTTGCAATAGATACTACGTTCATTTTATCTAGTGACCTTTTACTAGGTTTAAATACTTGATATGTAACTTCTACTGGAGTATCAATAATTCTATTTTCTAACTGACCTCTCATTAATTCCTTGTACATTTTCTTACATTGATTATTAACTTGGAAATGCAAGTTTCTATAAGTGTTTAAATTAATACTTATCTTTTTATCTTTCCCTGTTTTACGTGGTAATACTAATGCGTAAGGTGTAATAAATTTAATCTGTCCCATAATTTGTTCCGTCTAATATGTCGTATAAATCTCCTTCCACTTCAGGTAAACCTCTTTCGTTAACTTTAAAACTAAATGTCTCAAAGCTGAATCCTCTAGACCTCTTACAAGATACTGTAATACTACCTTTATTAACTGTGTTAACTTCTAATTGTATTTGAGTCTCTGTTTTCTTCTCTAGGAATGAACCTAAATGTCCAGTTGGTTTATCACTACCAAAGTTACTGTGAATCACAGTTACTATATGGCAGTCTAATTCTTGTGACCATTTCATAATCTTCTGCACAACTAAATTAGATTCCTCTAAATTGTTTACATCAGATACTAAATCAGCAATACCATCTATAATTACCATACCAGCTCTATTTTCTAGTCTTTTATATAAAACGTGTTCTATAAAATCTAGTCTTTCTTTATATCCTAGTGTTCGTAATCCATAAGTATGGTAGCAGCCTACATCATCAGTAGGAGACATATCTAATACTCTTCTAAATGTTTTCTGAGCATGAAATTTACCTTGTTCTGTATCAAAATGTACTAAACATCTATCTTCCCTATGACCTTGTAATTTACCACCAAAAGTATTATTACCTGACAAATATACAGAACCTAATAATGAAATAAAGAATGTTTTAGCAGATTTAGGTGGAGCTTGTACGAATGAAAAATTACCGTAAGTCCCAATTGAAGTAGGTACTTTAATTTGACCTTCTCTAGTGTACATTGTACTCTCTCCCATACTAAGTGCGACAGGTGGGTATTCTATAACATCTTGAGGGTCTATATAAGTAGATTCCATAAGACTATCTAAATACAACTCCTTAGCTTCTACATCTTTATCTAAATTAGTTTCTATCATATTGTTTTTGTTTTATACTGTTAATAAGAATAAAGGGAGAAATTAATCTCCCCTTACTTAATTTAATTTGACCTACCTTTAGAATGGGAAGTCGTCAGAAGAAGAAGTCTCTTCTACTACTGGAGCTGGAGCTGGAGCATCTTGCTCAACTCTTTCAGCTACAACGATTGAATCGTCAGTCCAAACCACCTTACCGTTTCCGATATAAGTTTTCTTCTTACCAGCTTCTCTTTCTTCTTTAGTCATACTATCAAAAGCAGAAACATTCTGTCCGAATTGGTTAGTTTCATCGTTGATTGATACTGTAAAGTTATAATATACTTTACCGTTTTTAGCTTTTACAAATTTCTCTTTTGGTAGCCCAGCTACATCGATACTTAAGTTTAATAATGCACTCATAATTTAATTGGTTTTAATTGGTTAATAATTGTTCAACTTTCTTTGAAAACAACACTTTTGTTTTTAATTGAGCTATTGTTAATTCACCGTTAGCGATTTTTTGTTTTGCTCTATCAAATTCCTTAGTGTTCTCATTTAGCCATACTGTTGGTGTATTCTTATCGTGTGTATTAGAAGCATCAGCATCTTTAGTGTCATCGATTAGAAATAAGCCATTTAAAGCGTATTTACGTGCATAAGAGCTTGATGAACCGAAAGACTGAGCTATATCCATACCTTTACGATTAGGGTCTATACCAGCTTGGGCTGTTACCTCTACTTTACCTTCGTTATCAAAGAATACTGCTCTAGCTTCTACTAAAGGTATTCCAGCAATTTCAGTTACTGTATCAGTAATCATTAAAGAAGCTTCTACATTTAACAAATGTGGTTTTACTGCTTCTAAAATATCTTCACAACTTCTGTAATTATATTTACCGAAATTGTTTCTTTGGTTTTTAGGTGCTTTTAAATTACCTTGAACCTGTAATAATTTTTCTTGAATTGTCATACTATAATTGTTTAATTGTTATTGTTATGCAAATATACAACATATTTACTAAACTACCAAACTTTTTGGTATTTATTTTTATTTTTCTCTGTATTTATCTATTAACATATTGTTTTCTGTATCTTTTAATCTAAGTTCGTTAGTGTAAAAGTATATCCTGTTTAATGCTAATAAATAAGGTTCAGCTTTTTCTTTATCTTTATTAGAAAATTGCATAAGTAATTTACCTAATTTTTGAAATGATTCTTGAAACTCGTGTTCTTCCATATTATATTATATTAAAAATTTGTAACCAGTAACCAGTAGAACTTACTATATTGAGTAATACTAGATTCCATTGCTTAGCTCTAATAACTTGAGGTGTAAGTAACATAATACCACACGCATTAAGTATAAAGCCTATTTGATATTGTAGTAAGTAAGGACCAAAAAATAACATTGAAGTACCTAGCCATGCAATTGCCTCTACTTTATCTAATTTAATTCTTCTTCTCTGTATCTTATAATGAATATAAGACTTTTTTATATATGACTTTTTCATCTATATGTATAAAAGATTAAAAGTGTCAGTATATTGATCTATTAAAATCTCTTCTATATAACCATATAACTCACCTTTTTTATATACAGGATTATCTTCTGTACCTAACCAAGGATTGTCTATTTCTACTATATTATATATATCTACTGAATTATATTCTTGAGTATATTCTACCATGTAAGTTACTCCTGTAATTTCTATTTCTTGTGTTTGCATAATTGTTTGTTTTTTAATGTTGGTACAAATATAATACTTTTTTACTTAACCACCAAATTATTTAGTAATTATTTTATAAAAATATAAGGGAGCAGTTTATTACCCCCTTATATAAACATAAAACAAAACAAAAAATAATATTTTTAACCTATAAAGCCGTACTCAAGCATAGGGGCTTTTAAAGGGTCTGTGTCAAAGTAAACTTCTTTACTAGTAAATGATATTCTTCTAACACCTTGTTCTAATAAATAGCATATTAACTGCATTCTAAATTTACTATTTAAACATTTAACTCTAACAGCTAAACCTACCCTATGTGAAGATTTACTAGGTATTCCATTTAAGTCTGCAAATGCTGGACTCATATACCCTCTATTTATAGTTAATGTCCTTCCTGTTAATCTTACAAATTCATCTAAAAGCAATACAGGTTTACGTTCCATAAACTTCATACCTGACTCTTCTTGACCTATATTAGGACAATTAAACATATCCCATGTAAGAAATTTTAGTCCTGTTGTATTATTCATCTTCAGTAAATTTAATATCTAATTGCGGTAAAGAGAAAGATACAATTCTATTCATATCTATCGTATAAACCACAACACCTAACATTGCAGAAGGTAATATTTCTAATCTAATAACAAAGTCAAAAGATTTACCATTATATATTAAATCTTCATTCTGTAATTTAATTAAGTTTATTTTACTTTTTTCTACATCTCCTAAGAATTTAAATTCTAGATTGTAGTTTAATGTTTTCTTCTTTGTGTCAATTTTAAAGTTGTTCATAGTGTTTTTATTTTAATTGGTTTAACTTCTATTTAATTCTAATGTAGTATATATGTAATTAGCAACTTCTAATTCTTGTTGATAACCTTGATATACTAAATTAATTTGTTCTTTACTTACGATTGGATATCCTCTCCAATCAAAGTTCTCTATATTCTTTTTTGCTTTTTGTAATCTAGCCCAAGCAAAATTATGAGCTCTTTCTTCTATTGTCATAATGTTTGTTTTTATTGTTGGTACAAATATACAATATTTATTCCGAACCACCAAATTTTTTACTACTTTTTTTTACTGAAACATTGTCATGTTATATTTGTCATATTGTCAGTTAAATTATTTGGTAGATAAGGTGTTTTGTATTATCTTTGTACCATTTTAATAATTATAGCATAAAATTAAATAAATATAAATATAGCATAAAATTATATAAACATATATAAGCATAAAATTATAAAGCTATTAAACAGAAAATGTGGTATTAGAGTTATGAGGTCTTTGTCAAAACTAAAGCAAAAAAAAAGAGCTATAATCTTTTACGACTATAACTCTTAATTTTATGTTTATTTATTTATTTTCTTATTCAGCTGTAAATAGTTGTTTAGAGGTATTATATTAAACAACTTAAATTGCTTTATATTTCTCTAAACCTCTGCTACCGAAATAAGCTATGTATATACCTAGTAATAATGATTTTAATAATTCAATCCATTCATTAGGTACTTCTACCGTTATATTAAAGCTATCTATATAGATCAATAATACTGTTGCTATTGTAAGAAATATTAAACTTAAAGGTCTAACATTCTTAGCTAAAGAAGAATCAGATTTTAAATCAGCTTCCCAGCGTTTAGATACAGATTTCATTTCTTCAATATCTAATTGCATTACTTTTAAAGCATATTCTCTCTCTTCTGGGCTAATGTTATCAGCATTTGTAATAACGTCTATAGCACCATCTATATTACCCTTAACTAGATTACCTACTACTTCTAATGATTTATTCAAATCAATATCTCTTAGAAAGTCACCTACTCTAGTAGTTCCGTTTTTATCTTTATAATTCCCCATATTAAAGTTTGTTATTAGTATAAGACACACCTAAGAAACTATGAGATCCTTCATTATCCAAATCTATTGAATAAGAAGCCCAACCATAAGGATGACTCTCTAAGTTATTCCAAAGTACATCTACAGAATACTTATCATTTAAAACAGGTTCTGTTAAAACATCACCTTCTTCATTGTAAGTACCATTTTCAATTACTATAAAACCAATCTTAACTATTGTATGCCTGTGAGCTGGATGACTATTGCCATCTTCATCAACTATACTAGGCAGAGCGTTGATTTTTGACTCTGCCTGTTCTAGTGAATTAAACTCATATTTTCCTATAAATTTCATATATTATTATATTGTTGTTAAACTTGCTAATTCTGTATCTGATAATGCTTCTTTAAATACTGCTACACATTTTATATTACCTGTCCAAGCACTAGATGATGAACCTCTTAAATCAAAAGATAAATTATCTAATCCGCTAAAAACTGCTTGTGTAGGTGTTCCAAATAAATTTTGAGCAACTCCATCAATAAATAATTTATAGCCATTTAATTTATATACAACTGCTATTTTATGGTTTTGAGTAAAATCTACATTTACATTAAATTGAATATCAACAGTACCAGTATCATTAGCATAAATTCTTAAAAAACCATTATTTCTTTGTTGAATTACTAAAGAATTATTAAAACTTGTTTCCCCATTTTTTGATAAACTAATATATCTTGAGGCTTGTGGTATATCTACCAACCCTTTTGTTTCTAAATATAGAGTTCCCTCTGTTGAATTTATTAAGTCGCTATTACCAGCGTTGTTTAATGTTTCTGCTGCTCTTGTAACTGTTGAGCCAGATGTTGTTGGTATGTATGATGTTGCGTATGTTAAATCTTCTAATTGCGCACCCCAAACAATAATTTCACTTAAATTTGTACTACCTCTAAAATCTACACCATAAAAAGTAGCTGAACCAGTTGGGGTTGTAGTTCCGTTTACTTCAAATCTTTGCCATTGGTCTGTTATAGTAAATAAATTATTGGTATTACCAAAATATGAACACAAGTGAGCTTGACCTGTTCCACTTACTGTTTTTGCATAAATAGTTCTTGTTTGCGTTTGGGTTGCGCTTGCAGCAAAAGATAATGCCCCTCCTGAACCTGATACCCTATAAGCTGAATTAGAGCCATCAGGAGCTAAATAACCAGATTCAACTGTAATTCCACCACCGAAAGTCCATTGAGAAAAATCCTCAGAATAAGTAACCAAGTTAGTAGAAGCTGGTTCTAACAATAATTCACCACAACCATTAGTATAATCTATTCTTGGTATATCTGATTGTATTACTTCTATTATTGATATGTTGTCTATCTTGAAACCAAATTCAGTGCCAACTAAACTTAAAATAGATTGAGCAGCCACAAAATTTAAAGTAAACGAACCTACTGCATTTGGGTAAAATCCAACCCCACTAACTGCTGAACTAACACCAACTAAACCAGAAGTATATTCTAATATTTCAAACTTTAAAATGTAATTCCTACCAATAGTAAGTATGTTTTGAGTTATTGATGCAGTTCCAGCTCCATCTATAAGCATTTCAAAATATCCATTAGATATATTAGCATTATTTTTTCCCCAATTATCATTAGGGTCTACTTGCTTAACTGATACATTGTCTATAGAGCCAGAAAAAGTTTGATTACCCATAATAGATAATGTTGAGCCATTTGCAGTACCATAACCTGTATATGTACCCGTTGTTGACTCATCTCTTAATATGTAATTTGAACCTAATCTTATACCGTAAACCTTTCCGCTTGTAATAGAATCTATAGTGAATGTTACTTTATATGTCTTACCACTTGTTAATATATTCTGTTGTAACGCAGTAAATGTACCTGTATTAGTTCTATTTGCAGTTCCACCACTAATAGTCCAACCTGACTCTTTTATCCAATCACTATCTGTTTCAAAATTTCCGTTAATTGATTCTTCTGCACCTAATTCACTAAAGTTTCCGTTCTGTACCTCTTCTGGACCTTCGTTAGATTGAGTTTCTATTAATCCATTTTCATTAACTCTAGTTGCGAATGAATTTCTACTGAATTGGAAATCTCCATCTGCAGTATTTGGTATTATAGAATTAACCACACCATTACCATAAGCTGTAGGTGTAGTCAATATACTTGCTTTTTCTAATAAATTACTCATAATTATATATTTTCTAAGTTAGTTAATGTATCTTTTGTGCATTGTTCGTTCTCAAAGTTATCTGCTCTATCTCTTAAAGCATTAATTAGAGATTGTATATAAGTCAATCCAATGACTCTTTCTACTATTGTATTTACTATATTTGAATTAGACATATCGTTTCCGAATAAATCTAAATCACTTCCGTTGTCCGTTTCTACTCTTTGATTAACTGTATTGTTAATTACAGACACCCCATTTTGATTAGTTTCATTTGTGAATGATTCTGTATTTACATCTACTTGCTTAACTGATACGTTGTCTACATAAATAACTCCATTATTTGTAGATGAATAAATCCTAAAATCAACACCTGTAGATACAATGTATTTGGAAAACCTTGTTCCAGCATAAGTAGAAACATCATAAACATTGTTACTTCCTAATCTTACTGTAAAAGTACCACTATTATCTTCCTTATCTAAAACATCAAATTCTACTAAATAAGTTTTACCAGATGTTAAAACATTTTGTCGGATAAAGGTTACATTTGTAAGTCTATTTATTCTTGCTGCACCATCAACAATAGTAATGCTATCTCCTTGATAAGCCCAATTATTTAAACCATTAGAAAAATCTCCATTGGTTACTAACTCGCTTCCTAATTCATCTTCAGTTTCAGTTCTTTCGTTAACTATATTAGATATATTAGAAGAACCATTTTGATTGGTTTCGTTAGAGAATGCTTCTCTATCTACACCCACTTCTTTTACTGATATGTTGTCTATTGAGCCAGTGAATGAAGCTCCTTTTAATTCTTCTCCAATAGCAGAAGATGTTGCTACTATGTGTTGAGTAAAAGTACCATTAGATGTAACATAGTCTCCAGCAATGTTTGTTATTTCTGGTCTTACGCTTCCGCTTACATAATCAGAAACTGTAAATACTATTTTATATGTTTTCCCAGATGTATAGTTGCTTCCAGTTGCTTGATATAATGAAGATGATGAATTACTACCTACTGCTTTTCCATTTGATATTGACCAGCCTGTACCTTTAGTCCAGTTACTATCTGTTTCAAAATTACCATTAGTTACTAATTCAGAACCTAATCTATCTTCAGTTTCGGTTCTTTCGTTTATTATATTTGTTATTGCCATTTTATATGTATTTTATAATTGTTATCATAATTGTTGGAGCTATAGAATATATATAATCCATAAACTCACATTTACCTTTACCTAAATATTTATCGTAATATAGTTCTTTTATAGCTGGTATAATTAATGATATTATTAAACCTGTTATATTGAACATCCATATTAAACAAAAAGACATTATCGTACCCCAGAAGAAGTGTAATAATTTATCTTTATCTATATTACTTAATCTATTTAACATTCTTTTATTTTTGATATCCATTCATACTCCTTTTTAGCATCAAAAGATGGACAAGCCTTTGAGCTATAATCCCTATGCCCCTTTATAATAGCATTAGGGTATTTAAACTTTAATTCAATTAATAAGTCTTCGAGAGATTTAAGTTGTTCATCGTTTCTAGTATCTTTAGGGGACTTCATATCTTTTGTCATACCACCTATGTAGCAGACTCCAATACTACTTCTATTATAGCCCTTTACATGGGCACCAGCTCTTTGTACAGGTCTACCTGTTTTAACTTTCCCATCTAGTTCAACAACGTAGTGATAACCTATATCAGACCACTTACGTTCGTTTACGTGCCAACCTCTAATGGTTTCCGTACTGAAATGTTTACCTTCTGGAGTAGCTGAACAATGAACAACTATTAAATCTATATCTCTCATCTATTTTTATATTTAGTTTTCATGAACTTACCATTAACTGCGTTAAATGCTGCTACACCATCTTTAGGTATTAAAGCGACAGCTATAGAAATTATTTCTAATACAGCTAATAAGTTTTCATATTTTGTTTTATGATAATTCGATGCAAATATACTATTTACTTGTTGACTTATAACAGATATAGTATCCATTCTCCATCTTTCAAATAGTTCTATTATATCATCTGCATCCTCATAATTTATGCCTTTTTCTAAAAAGCACATTCTTGTTTTTCTTATGTACACTAAAACTGTGTTGTTCATAGTATTCATAAACTGATTCTTTAGCATATCGTTATCTTTAGAATCAACTGCTTTCTCTATTAATTCTTGAAAAGCATCCCTGATAGCATCTAATTTGAAATTCATAAAATCTACAAACATTTGGGACTTTGTAGAATCTAGTTCATTATTACAGTAGAATTTCTGATGCTTAATTGTATTCCTTACCTGATCTATCACTTGAAATAAATTATGATATTTTAGTTCACGAATATTATTTGATATTCTCTTCTTAAATATAATAGATTTCAGTTTCCTAAATGCTCCTTGTGAATATTGAGTCACACCTGACTTAAACACAATTAGTAGAATTAATATTAAAGTTATTAATATTAGTCTCGCTATGCTTCCATTTAGTATTACATCTATTATTGGTTGTTCCATTTTAATTTGTGTTAGAACTTATTTATTTTTTGACATTTATATACCCCTATATAATTATCTTGTCTCTAAGCGTGTTATTTCGTTTCTGTAGAGTCAGAATCACTTACCTCTTTCTTCTTACTCATGTTAAACAAGAAAATACCCCTGTTATATTAAACAAGGGTACTCTCATATTAAACCAATTATAAAACCCATCCAGACATTTGATAATCTCTGTCAGGATACATATCCGAATCTTGATTACTTGTGTATTCTGGATAAAGAACACTATTATAATTCATAAAATCAATAAATCTTCTACTGTAAAACTCAGCAGTATCAGTTACTTTACGAATCATTACCGACATCTCTTCTTGAGACACCTCTTTAGAATTCTCTGGAGTGTTTTTAAATACACCACCATTAGAGAAACTAATATTTAAAAAAGGTAATACTTCTGATTGAGTATACCAAATCAACATTGGCTTGATATACTCATCTAATAGTAATTTATAATCTGCCTGAGCAGTATCAGTAATAGTACCATCTATTATTATATCTTGTAATTTCTTATACAATTTACCACCTAAGTAATTTTGTATCCTTACGTCTTGAGCTACTTCAATATATTGTACTAGCTTATCTGGATCTACTGAACCATCTATACTAGATTTTCTTTTAAGGTCTTTAACCGTTATAAATAATGCTTTACTCATTGTTATCTTTATTTTCTAGTTCAACTTCAGTTATCACGTCTTCTATACTCATCTGGATATCAACTTGTTTTTTATCACAGTTACAGTCTTCACAATTGTCTTTATCACAATCAGAAGATAAAGCAACTGAGGATAATTTCTCCCCAGTTTCTTCTTCTCTTTTTACTTTAGTAGATATATTATCTAATTGAGTAAATTCTATTGGTTGTAATGTTACAAAATATAAATCTAAAGATATCTTATTAAACGCAAGAATTTCTTCTAATCCATTTAATATTTCATCTTGTAAAGGTTTTATAATAACATTATCCATTAGTACAGAAGCAGTTCTTAATTCTTCAGCATTGTTACCAAATCCAGTATTATCTTTAATACCTAATAATATTGGTGATACAATACCATGACCTAACATAATTTTCTGAGTAGCTTCATCACTCATAAATTGATATTGAGCGTGAGCATCAGGTAAATGTACAGGACTTACTTCAGCAGCAGTTTCTTTACTATCATTAAATGCTAATATAAACTTACCAGCATTAGATGAACCACCGAACTTATCAGCAATCTTGTTTTCAATCATTGTCTGAGCTTCTTCAGAAGGAATACCGTTATTGAAGTTTAATAATAAACTTGGTTGTAATCCGTTCTTAATGTTGTTTATATGATAGTTAGATACTTCTTCTTCTAAACTAGCGTACTGTAAACACCCAGTATAATCAACAGGAGAATAATAATAAAAACCACTTCTATATGGTTTAAATACATATAACTCTACTTTATCTCTTTTAGTACCATTATTAAATGTAGGTATTCTTTTAGGATTATCACTTCTTTTCATTTCACTCCATTTTGGGTGATAGTAATAAGCTCTAATAGTTCCTCTAGAATCACACTTTTCAGCTCTTAACGTTTCCATTGGGTGATGCACTACTTTAACTATAGCAGTTTTACTTTTATTATATATAACTTGAACAGCAGCTTGACCTAACATTTTATAATCGTGACAAACTCTCTTAAGCTCTCTGTTCTTTAATAATAACTTCATTTTAGCATGTTGCTCAGGTAATTCTTTTGAGTTAGTACATTCAATTCCTCTACCGTACATCATATCAACTATACCGTTAATACATCTACTATTGGTAGGAGAACCCATATACCTTTCTACTAATGTATCAAAGTAATCATTATTTTCACCGTAAGAAATCCATTTCTTTCCAGCTACTTCTTCTACAACTGGTTGTTCATAACCAGCTAAATTTAATGTTCTTATATTCATAATTAATTGTTTTTATATACTATACTAGAGTTTATTATTTCTCCTGTATATTTCTTACACTCTATTATTATAATTCCTTTACCTTCACCATTTAAAGATGCGTGAGCAGCCATTGTTCCGTATAAAGGTATATATTTATATTCAGTTTCATCTTGTTTAAATCCAGATTCATCTACTATAGTAGCTATATCTAAATTATCAGTATTTGAATATCTTATATTATAATCAGTTTTATTAAACCTATATATATATTCACCAGCAGCATCTCCATTACCAGTTCTGAAATCTAACCATATATCTTTTTCGTCAGCAAATACTCCACTAGTAGTAACTGAATAGTTATTATTTAATCTATCTTGAGCTTCAGCAATAGCTTCTGCAAAAGTATTTTGTGTTACTAATCCACCAGTAGAACTATCTCCTATCCATTTTTTAGCATCTGTCATTAAGGATTCATCTGCAACTCCTTCTGATTGCCATCTATTAGTGTAATTAAATCTTAACCATCCTTCAGCACCATCTCTCCATTCATAGTAATGAGTAACTATACCAGCAGTAACTTTACATATCATATATTCATTGTTACTATTTTGATGCATAAACCAATATCTATTAGCTCTATTATTAGTAGTACCGTCAGCTAATTTAGTTCCAATATTATCAGAATATATACTATCACCTACAGAAATACTTTCTTGGTCATTACCTAAATATACTGTTTCATTAAATGTATTTAAGTAATCACTGTCATCATTACTTCTAGCAGTAACACCTTCATCAGTTAATCTGTCTGCCATATATTGTCTACTTCCTGTACTAGCTACAGTGTAGTCGTATCCATGTCTATATCTAATATAACCATTCATTCCGTCAGCTAATCCGTATTGATTAAAAGATGGGCTAGTGATTATAGCAGAAGGTTGACCAACAAATAACTTTTCTACACTTAAAGCTGTGTAATTATCAGCAGTAGTAAATGTTCCGTATTGAGTATGATCTACAGTAGATTCACCAAATAAATCAAATCCAACATCAGTTATAGTACCACCTAAAGAATGAGCTGAACCATAACCATTATTATCTACATCATACTGTCTAGCATCATAACTATTAGAAGTCCCGTTAGAATCGCTCTGAGAGTCTCCTGAACCTATAATAGTGTAATCTGATTCAGTATCAGCAGTAAATGTATAATCATCATTACTTATATTTTGATCACCTGTATTATATTGAACAGAAGTTACATATACTTTATCAGTATATAGTAATTTATCTTCAGTAGTGTAAACTCTAACTAAGTAATCACATCCGTCTTGAAACTGATCAGCCTCATCAATACTGTAATTTATTATAGCGTAGTTTGGAGTATATGTTATATTTATAGGGGTATACTCTAGTGTTGTAGTAGAACCTTCTTTAGTTACTAATAATTTTATTTCACTTTCTGAGTATAACTCACCATCTCTGAATATAGCTTTTAAAGGCTGCACCAGACTTGTATTTGTTATCGTCATAATTACTTGTTTATTATATGTATATAATAACGCAAAAACACCTGTTTTGTTACGCCAAAATGCATATAGATTTACATATTTAACAACAAGACATAAAAAAAGGGGAAATGCCGAAGCAAATCCCCTAATTTAGAAATTGTATAAGAACAATTATGCACCTTCAGTTACTACAAAACCACTTGCATCACCGATTACAGCAGAATCAATAAATGTAGCCATTCCTCTTTCCTTTCCTTCGAAAGATAGGTTATAACCGTTTAAGTCACCCATTGCACCACCAGAGGTAGTACTAACAGATACTTCACATCCATTTTCAGCTCCAGCAAGTCTAAACTTACCGTTGTAATCTTCGATGATTACGTGAGGTCTTCCATAACTTAATAGTGTTAATTCAGCTTGAGTTGCTGAATCTTGAACTTTAAGTACTAAAGTTCCAGTTTGAGTGAAGAAAGAAGTACCGTTATCTCTACTGTTTTCATTAGCTTCTTCATAAGTATTACCGTCAGCTTTCAATTCGTATTTGAATGCATCAGTAGATGAAGTTAAGCCAGAAATCTCACCAGTAGTGAAACTAGCACCTGAGAATAAAGTTGGGTCATAGTTTACAAAGTAAACAGCTTTAAGACCACCAACGTTTTCTTTACATGCTTCTTTTCTTCCTAAGTTGATATCACAAGACATATTATTAAGTATTTAAGATTATTAAAAATAGAGGGATAAATTAATATCCCCCTATGTATTATATTAAAGTCAATTATTCTAATTAAGAATAAAGAACGATTTCAGAACCAATAGCAAACTGAACAGAAGCAGTATATCTCATAACGATTCTTACATTTTGAGAACCATCGATATCAGCCATATCAATTACTTTGATTTCATTCATATCATTCATTAAACCAGTACCGAAGTAAAGATTAGACTTTTCAGCAGCTACCATTTTGTTAGCTGGCATACCGTTACAAACCATTAACTTAGTTCCTTCGAAATCAAGTTGAGTTTGACCTACGTGATATAAATCTTTGTAACCTAAAGCAGCTTGAGCTCTTACGTAAGCTCTTGCAGTAGATTGAGAAATGTATATAGATAACTCAGAGTTACCATATAATTCAGCTGGTACAGCATCAATTACTTTACCTAATTCAGCGATTACGTTAGTAGCATCGATAGTAGTTCCAGCAACGTCAACAACGTCAGAATCAGCACCCATAAGAGCTAATAATCCGTCATATTCTCCAGCGTTAGAATCAGCACCATTCCAAAGAATTTGTTCATTCTTAGAAGATACTTTTTCAACAACGTGTGCTAATAAGAAATCTTGAAAAGACTTTGGTAAGTTATCGTGAGCAGACATTCCCATAGAGATTGCATCCCAGTCACTTCTAAAATCTTGCTTACATAATTGTAAGTTTACTTGGAATTCTTTAGGCTCGATAGTTCTTTCAGTAAGAGTTACAGAAGAAGTTGCATCGAAATCACAAGAACCATCAGCGATTAAATCACCAGTAGCAAGTTTTCTTAATACTTGTTTAAATTTAATGTTTGGTTTAACTTCTACTCCACCTTTTTCGATAGTGTTAGAAGATAATAATGCAGCAGATATAAAGCTTGCAGCTTTTTCTCCAGCATAAGTAGTAGTAATACTAGTTGTAGTTGCCATAATTTAGCGTTTTTAATTGTTTATTATTAATATTAATTTTTAGTTGTTTCCAAATAACTTGCCCCATACTATATCCTTTTGAGATACAGGTCCGTTAGCACGTTTGTTGTTTACAATAGGAGCAGCTTGTGCTACTACGTCAGCTTCTGGGGAAACAGAAATTCCTTCAGCTTCAACTTGTTCATTTTGAATATCTTCAGCAGATAACTCTCTTGGAACATCTTTCTTAGGGTTAAGATTATTTAATAACTCAGATAGAGCTTTAATCTCAGCCTTTAATCCAGCTAGTTCTTCGATAGATGCGTACTTGTTTTCTTCAGCTTCTACAACAGGAGCTTCCTCTACAGGTGCTTCTTCAGTTGTTTCTTCAGCTAATTCAACAGTTTCATCAATTACCTCTTCAGATAGCAATTCTGGAGTTTCTTCAGTTTCAGTTAATACTTCTTCTGATGCATCGTCAGATAATTGAACGTCAGAACTATCTCTTTCGATAACTCTTTCTTCGTTAACATTTCCGTCAACTTTCTCTTCAGTTTCTTTTACTTCTTCAGTAACTTCTTCTTCAGTTTCTTCAACTTCTTCTTCTAATGCTTCTTCGTTAGATATAACTTCTTCTTCTTGAACCTCAACTTCTTTCACTTCATCATTAGTTTCAGTTAATTCAACAGTTTCTTCAACTATTGTTTCTTCTTTAACTTCTTCAGTAGTAGAAAGTAGAATTTGCTTAAATTTGTTA
>Ga0213862_10000451_pt1 | contig 17522 bp, 13 predicted proteins | sample PICome_7_FD_160092 | JGI IMG/M metagenome (GOLD analysis project Ga0213862, IMG submission 160092) | Coastal seawater microbial communities near Pivers Island, North Carolina, United States - PICO266 | ecosystem: Environmental > Aquatic > Marine > Coastal | place: USA: North Carolina... | reverse complement strand
CTGGAGACCCTATTAAATCCCATTCTCCAGAACCAACCGTATTTACGTATCTATTGTAGGTAATATTACCAGTAACAGAACCACTAATTATAATGGACGAAAATTCATCTGAATCAGAATTTAAGGTGACTGTTCCTCTATTAGTAAAGTTTCCGGCAACGGTAAGATCATAATCCTTATTTATTGTCAATGTAGCAAAGGTATTTACAGTAATATTTTTTGATACCGCACCAGTATTAGAAATTTCAGGATAGCGAGTTGCACCTGTTGGAATTATAACGTTTACGTCAGATGTTGGGACATAACCAGTTGACCAATTTGATGCAGAATTCCAATCAGTTGAAGCTGCATTTTTTTTCCATATTGTTGTATGAAATTTAGGGATCCAATTAATCCCTGTTGTCCAAGATTCACCAACCTCAAAAGCACCAATATCTGCACCTGAGCCTGCATTTGTATGCGGAATAAGTTCATTCATCTGCCTAGAACTTCCAGTGATTGGTGTATAGTTGAAATTTGATGAAGGCCCATAAGTTGATGATCCAGATGGGGTATTTATTAGAGTTACTCCCTTATCAATAATAGTATTACTTGTAGGGTGATAATCAGATTCGGTTTTTCCGTCTGCCGAATTATAATTTATTAGACTTTCAACATGTGCACTATATGTGAGTCCTGTCCTTGAGATATTTATCTGATCAATATTGTTTTGTGCACTTCCTACGCCCGCTGTTACATTATAATAGGTGTCACCGCTCACACATACTCTCCAAAAATCATCATCACTATTGTCAGGGGTACTATTGTCGTCCTTCAAATATCCATAATCTGAACCACCAACATTTCCAGCTATTGGTATAGGACTATTTGCCGAAAGTGAAAATGATGTTGCGCTTCTGTGAGATCCTATTTTTTCTGCAAGGTTGTTATAAAGCCAAGTATTTGTATTTGAGCAATCTTCAGAAAGTATTACAATATCGTTTTTGTTGTTTTGAGTGTTAACAATTGTGTTATGAGCTATAATTTGATTATTTCCCTTAATCATTAAACCGTTAGTATTGTCAGCAATGTTGTGATGCATGATCCCATAGCTTCCAGCTGATGACGCATCACCTCCTGGTGCATCATATCGAAAAGCATATTTTTCGGTATCATAAACATAATTATGATGGACTACAGATCCGGAAACATTAGCTGATGTGCCTTGAAACACAGCTCCATCAGATTGTAAAAGACCAGTATTTGTAATATTATTATAACTAAATATAGATCTTTCACCTGGAAGAACTGTAGCAGAAGCTCCGGTTGTATGAATTGAATTATTATCAAATATATTATCATCACCAGTGCATAATATAGTCACCATCAATGATTCAAGATCAGAAACACTCCAGTCAATATGGTGAAAATAATTATTCTCTATTATGTTATTGTCCCCCTTAATTCTTAAAGCTTCTCCTTCAGAATTCTCAAATAAACATTTCAATATGTGATTATTATCAGCATTTCCTTGAATTTCTGTAACATTTGGAGTGCCTACCCCGTTTGTTGTTCCAAGCATTCTTTTTGAAGAGCTTGGAAAATAAAAATTACATTCTTCTATGATATTGTTATCAGAATTACCGGTCATTAGAAAAGTCGTTGCAAAAAAATTAATACCCTTAAATTTTACATAATTAGCAGCGTTAAAAGTTACTCTGTAATCTGTTGTTTTTGCTTTTATTGACCTGTTCGAAGGGTCTAATCCGTCATCAGGAAAAAGGTATAATATATTGTTATTTTTATCGTGAAACCACTCATTATTCGTATCAATAAAATCTTTTTTTCCCTCAAAAAAATAGTAGTGATGCTTTGTCTTATAGTTTCCATTTAGATCTGATGAATTATAAGCTATAACATCACTCACTAAATTGTGATCAGTGATTTCTACGGTCCAAGTTTTAAATGAACCAATATTTAAAATTCCTATTGAACCATCTAAATCAATCGTTCCAGGATCATGAACGCTTGTATCAATTGTTAAGGATCCATTTGAACTGCTACCTTCGATACCCTCAGCCCAAGTTGAATGAGAAAATATGGAATCATCATTAAATTGAGCGTTTGGCCACCTTGCATTAACCATCTGTTGATCATCTACAAAAAGTTGTGTGATATCTCCAGTGTAGGACAATTGATATGCCCCAGAAACATCATTATAGGTATTCCAAGTACCCGTAATATCAGCTGTTCCGTCAATTGTTACAAGCTCGTTATTATAATTTTGAATTGTTATTAAACTGCCATAAGAACCAACTTCATCAATGGTGATTGTCTCTCTATAGGTACCCTCGCGTATATATAAAATGTCACCGCTTGATAATTGATCTATTGCATACTGCAATGTTTCAAAAGGAGCGGCTATTGTACCTGCGTTACTGTTGCTTCCACCAGATGCAGAAGGGGCTACAAAATATATTGTTTGTGAGTAAAATTGTGTAACTGAAATAGTTATGATTAATGTGAGTAATAATTTTTTAATCATAGATTATCTTCTTTTGAGCCCCAACCTCTTGATTTTAATTCTACAACTGAGTCATTTCTCAATACCAGGTTTCTTCCTGAATTTTTTTCCGTCATATGACCAATAACTGTAAAATTTGGATTTGCTTTTATCTTAGGAAAATCTTTTTGTGAAATAGTAAATAAAAGTTCATAATCTTCACCCCCATTTAAAGCAATAGTAGTACTGTCTATCTCAAATTCTTCACATGTAGAAATTAATTGAGGGTCCATTGGTATTTTTTCCTCATATAAATTACAACCTACATCGCTTTGCTTACAAATGTGAATTATTTCAGACGATAATCCATCACTTATATCAATCATTGAAGTTGGTTTAACTTTTAAATCCCTTAATAAATTAATAATATCTTTTCTTGACTCAGGCTTTAGTTGTCGTTCCACCAGATAAGTATATTGATCAAGATCGGGCTGATTGTTAGGATTAACTTTAAAAACTTCATTTTCTCTTTCTAATACTTTTAAACCCATAAAAGCACTGCCAAGATCTCCTGTTACAACAAGTAAATCATTAATGTTCGCACCGTTACGATAAATAATTTTATCCTCACTTACTTCACCAATAGCAGTGATAGATATTGTTAAGCCTGCAGTTGAAGATGTGGTATCTCCACCAATTAAATCTACTCCATATCCATCAGTCGCTAATTTAATCCCTTTATATAATTCTTCAAGAGATTCTAAGGAGAATCTATTTGAAACTGCAATGGATACTGTGATTTGAGTAGCTATAGCATTCATAGCATTAATATCAGACAAATTTACCATTACAGCTTTATAACCTAGATGCTTTAGAGGAGTATACGCTAAATTGAAATGTACTCCCTCAACTAATAAATCAGTTGAAACGACTATTTTTTTATTGAATGACAAAATAGCTGCATCATCACCAATTGATTTTATGGTACTCTTATTTTTTACATCAAATTGATCAGTTAAGGATTTAATTAATTTAAATTCCCCTAATTCTTTTAGACTAGTCTTAGAAATATTTTTATCTTCTATCATAAAGCAAATTTAATATTCTTTTATAGAAAAATTACATTTTAATTTACTTATAGAGCAAATATTTTAAATTAATAATCGTTATGTTGTATATTTGTAGGCTAATAAATTTTATTTATTAATTATGATTAAAATATCTGATATAGCTAAAAATAAAGTTATAGAATTAATGAAGGATGATGGGTATGATCATACCAGTGATTTTATAAGAGTTGGTGTTAAAAGTGGTGGTTGTTCAGGTCTATCTTATGATCTAAAATTTGATAATTCTATAACAGATGAAGATAAATTATTTCAAGATAAAGACATTAAAATTATTGTAGATAAAAAAAGCTTCCTTTATCTTGTTGGGACAACTCTTGAGTACTCGGGAGGATTAAACGGTACAGGTTTTGTTTTTTCAAATCCAAATGCAAGCAGAACATGTGGCTGTGGAGAAAGTTTTTCATTATAAATTATAATAAATATGAGTAAATATACTGAAGACGACTTAAGAGAAGAGTTAAAAACTAAAGAATATGAATATGGCTTTTACACTGATATTAAATCTGAGACTTTTCCAACAGGTTTAAACGAAAATATTATTAAAGCTATTTCGCAGAAAAAAAATGAACCTCTTTGGATGACAGAATGGAGGCTTGATGCGTATCAAATTTGGAAAGAAATGGAAGAGCCTGATTGGGCTAATGTGAATTATAAAAAACCTGATTTACAATCCATATCTTATTACTCTGCTCCTTCAAATACTCCTAAATACAATAGTTTAGATGAAGTAGACCCAGAACTTTTAGCAACGTTTAAAAAACTTGGAATCTCTATTGATGAACAAAAAAAATTATCCGGTGTTGCTATGGATGTTGTTATTGATTCTGTTTCAGTTGCTACTACATTCAAAAAAACTCTTTCAGAAAAAGGAATAATTTTTTGTTCTATTAGTGAAGCAATAAAAAACTATCCTGAATTGGTTAAAAAATATATCGGTTCGGTAGTCCCCAAGAAGGATAACTATTATTCTGCATTGAACTCCGCTGTTTTTAGTGATGGTTCTTTCTGCTATATTCCAAAAGGTGTACGATGCCCTATGGAATTATCAACTTATTTTAGAATTAATCAAGCCGGAACAGGGCAGTTTGAAAGAACCTTAGTTATTGCAGATGAAAAAAGCTATGTAAGTTATCTAGAGGGATGTACAGCTCCAAGCAGAGATGAGAATCAATTACATGCAGCTGTAGTTGAGCTAATTGCTTTAGACAATGCTGAAATTAAATATAGTACGGTACAAAATTGGTACCCTGGAGACTCTAAAGGAGTTGGAGGTGTATTTAACTTTGTAACAAAAAGAGGTCTATGTGAAAAAAATGCTAAAATTTCTTGGACACAAGTGGAAACTGGTAGTGCTGTGACTTGGAAATATCCTTCATGTATACTTAAAGGTGATAATTCCGTTGGAGAATTTTATTCTATCGCTGTTACAAATAATTATCAACAGGCTGATACAGGAACTAAAATGATTCATTTAGGCAAGAATACAAAATCTACTATTATTTCAAAAGGGATTTCTGCAGGTAAATCACAAAATAGTTACAGAGGTCTAGTGCAAATTAATTCAAGAGCTGATAATGCAAGGAATTTCTCTCAATGTGATAGTTTATTGATGGGAAATGAATGTGGAGCTCATACATTTCCATACATAGAAACAAAAAATAAATCTGCAATGGTAGAGCATGAAGCTACAACAAGTAAAATTGGTGAAGATCAAATATTTTACTGTAATCAAAGGGGTATTGATACTGAAAAAGCTATAGCATTAATTGTAAATGGATTTAGTAAAGATGTTTTAAATAAACTACCCATGGAATTTGCAGTTGAAGCTCAAAAATTATTAGAAATATCCTTAGAAGGATCTGTTGGATAAATTTATTGAAATGAAGTATTATAAAGTTTTAGTCTGTCTATTAATAATTAATTTGGGTTGTGCAAATAAAGAATCTAAAATGATAGATGCAATTGTGGAAACAAAAAATAATGATCAGATAATTCTTAGTGGTGATTTTATTTTTTATGATAATGCTGGTGTATTACAAACTCCAAAAAAAATATATGGAATAATTTTTAATAAAAAATTAGAAGAATTAAAAACTATAGCTAATTCCATAAAAAAAGATGAATATGATTCTGTCCATGTTATTTTAAAAGGAAAACTATATAATAAGGATAAAGATCAAGAGGGATGGGATGTCAAACTAGAAATAACAGAAATTGTAGAAATTATTAATAAAGAAATTTAATTATGTTAAATATTAAAAATTTACACGCTAAAGTTGAGGATAAAGATATTCTTAACGGGATCAATTTAGATATAAAACCAGGTGAAGTTCACGCAATAATGGGCCCTAATGGTTCAGGTAAAAGTACATTAGCATCTGTAATTGCTGGTAAAGAAGATTATGAAATTACTAATGGTGATATTTATTTTGATGGAGAATCTATTAATGAATTTTCAGCTGAAGAAAGAGCCCATAATGGGATTTTTCTATCATTTCAGTATCCAGTTGAAATTCCTGGAGTATCTGTAACTAATTTTATTAAAACTGCAATTAACGAAACTAGAAAAGCTAAAGGGTTAAAAGAAATGCCAGCTAAGGAAATGCTTAAACTTCTTAAGGACAAATCAAATTTATTAGAAATCGATAGAAAATTTTTATCAAGATCAATTAATGACGGATTTTCTGGAGGAGAAAAAAAGAGAAATGAAATATTTCAAATGGCAATGTTAGAGCCTAAACTTGCAATACTAGATGAAACAGATTCTGGTCTTGATATTGATGCATTAAGAATTGTAGCTAATGGAGTTAACAAACTTAAAAGTTCAGAAAATGCAGTTGTTTTGATCACTCATTATCAAAGGCTTTTAGAATATATTGTTCCTGACTATGTTCATGTTTTATACAATGGAAGGATTGTTAAATCTGGAACAAAAGATTTGGCATTAGAATTAGAAGAAAAAGGTTATGATTGGATTAAAGAAGAAGTAAAAAATTAAAGATGGATTTAAAAGAAAAATTAGTTTCTTCATTTATAGCTTTTGAAAATCAGGTGAATATAGATGGTTTTGTTCATGATATAAGATCTGAGGCAATAAAAGACTTTGAGACTTTAGGGTTTCCTTCAAAAAAAAATGAATCATGGAAATATACCTCATTAAAAAAAGTTCTCAGTACAGACTATAATATTTTTCCAAAGAAAATTCCTGCTCTGGAATATTCTAAGATTGAAAAGTATCTAATCGATGATATCGACAGCTATAAAATTATTTTTGTAGATGGACGATATTCTTCACACCTTTCAGAAACTACTCATGAAGGTATTGATATATGCTTAATGTCTTCTGCATTAAATAATCCAAAATACTCTGCTGTAATTGAAAACTACTTTAATAAAGCAGTTAAAAGTAATGGAATAACAGCTTTAAATACAGCTTTTTCTAACGAAGGTGCATTTATTCACATAAGTAAAAATAAACTTGTAGAAAAGCCTGTTCAAATTATTCATTTTAGTAGTGGAAATGAAAATTCTATTATGCTTCAGCCAAGAAATTTAATTATAGTTGACGAAAATTCTCAAATTCAAATTATTGAAAGGCATCAATCTCTTACCAATAATCCTGTTTTAACTAATTCTGTCACTGAAATATTTGTAGACACAAGATCATTTGTAGATTATTATAAAATTCAAAATGATAATTCAATAGCATCATTAATTGATACAACTTCTATTGTTCAACAAAAAAATAGTAATTGCACTGTCCATACCTTTTCTTTTGGAGGTAAACTTACAAGAAACAATCTTACATTTAGTCAAAACGGTGAGAACATAGAGTCTGTTATGAAAGGAATAACTATTATTGAAGATAAACAACATGTTGATCACAATACAATTGTTCACCATACGAAACCAAATTGCGAAAGTCATCAAGATTATAAAGGAATTTTTGATGATAATTCTACAGGTGTTTTCAATGGTACTGTAATAGTTGAAAAAGAAGCCCAAAAAACAAATGCATTTCAAGCAAATAATAATGTTTTATTAAACGATAAAGCAACAATAAATACTAAACCACAATTAGAAATTTTTGCTGACGATGTTAAATGCTCTCATGGTTGTACGATAGGGCAGTTAGACAAAAATGCGTTATTTTATTTAAAGTCACGTGGTATTCCAGAAAAAGAAGCAAAAGCACTACTCATGTATGGCTTTGCTAATAATGTAATTCAAAGTGTAAAAATTCCTGAGTTAAAAAATAGGATTACTAATATAATAGCTAATAAGTTAGGAGTTAAAATTGGATTTAATTTATAATGAAAAGTTTTGAAAACATTGACGTAAAAAAAATTAGGAAAGATTTTCCTATATTAAACAGAACAGTCAATGGCCAAAAACTAGTTTATTTTGATAATGCAGCAACTTCACAGACTCCTCAAGTTGTAATAGACTCTATAGCCTCATATTATTCCAGTTATAATTCAAATATTCACAGAGGAGTTCATTCATTATCTCAAGAGGCTACAAATGAATACGAAGAGTCCAGAATTAAATTTCAAAAACACTTAAATGCTGATAATTCTTATGAAATAATTTTTACTTCTGGGACTACTCATGCTATTAATTTAGTTGCTAATGGATTCAAAAAAATATTAAATAAAGGTGATGAAATAATTATTTCTCAATTAGAACACCATAGTAACATTGTGCCATGGCAAATGTTATGCGAAGAGACTGGAGCGATTATTAAAGTCATACCAATAAATGATGATGGAGAACTCATAATTAAGGAATATGAAAAATTACTTAATATAAAAACTAAAATAGTATTTGTAAATCATGTTTCTAATGCATTAGGATTAATTAATCCAGTTAAAGAAATTATTGAAAAAGCACATATTTTTAATGCTGCAGTTTTAATAGATGGAGCTCAAGCTACTCCTCACATGCAAATTGATGTTAAAAAATTAGATGTTGATTTTTATGTCACTTCTACACATAAAATTTGTGGACCAACTGGTGTCGGTGTCTTGTATGGGAAAGAAAAATGGCTTAATAAAATACCTCCTTATTTTGGCGGTGGGGAAATGATTGAAAAAGTAACTTTACATAAATCAACTTATTCAGGATTACCTAATAAATTTGAAGCTGGAACACCAAATATTTCTGGAGTTATAGCTTCAGGTGTAGGATTAGATTATATCAATAATATTGGATTAGAAAATATTGCAAATTATGAAAATAAGTTGTTAAATTATGCAACTAATAAACTTTTAGAAATTGAAAATATGAAGATTTATGGTATTTCTAAAAACAAAACGTCTGTTATTTCTTTTAATATCAATAATATTCACCCTTATGATATTGGGACAATTCTAGATAAACATGGAATAGCAGTAAGAACAGGACATCACTGCGCGCAACCAATTATGGATTATTTTAATATCCCAGGAACTGTAAGAGCATCTTTTAGCTTTTACAATACAAAAAATGAAATAGACTACTTTATTGAATCACTTAAAAAATCAATATCAATGCTTTCATAAGTTAAAATTCTGTGAAATACGATTTTATTCATTGAAATTCAATTTTAGTTATTGTATTTTTACTTAAACGATGAAAACATTGAATATTAGTCAAATACAAGATGAATTAATTGATGAGTTCGCCATGTTTGATAATTGGATGGACAGATATGAATACATGATTGAATTAGGTAAATCCCTACCAATTATTAATAAAGAATTTAAAAATGATGATTATTTAATTAAAGGTTGTCAAAGTAAAGTATGGGTTAAAGCAGATATCCAAAATAATAAAATCATTTTCAAAGCAGATAGTGATGCTATTATAAGCAAAGGAATTATTGCTATATTAATTAGAGTCTATTCTGGTCATAGTCCTGAAGAAATAATAAATGCTAATTCAGAATTTATTGACAAAATTGGATTAAAAGAAAACTTATCACCCAACAGGGCAAATGGGCTTTCTAGTATGATAAAACAACTTAAATTATATGCATTAGCCTATAAAACAAAGCAAAATAATGAGTGAAAAAATATTACATCCAAATGAATTAGGGGAAAGAATTGTAAAAGTTTTAAAAACCATTTTTGATCCAGAGATTCCAGTTGACATTTATGAATTAGGTTTAATTTATGATGTTATGATAAATGAAGATAATGACGTTAAAATATTAATGACACTAACTACTCCAAATTGTCCTGTTGCTGAAACTTTTCCAGTCGAAATTGAGGAAAAAGTAAAAATATTAAAAGAAGTTAATGAGGTAGAAGTAGAAATTACTTTTGACCCCCCTTGGTCTCAAGAATTAATGAGTGAAGAAGCAAAACTAGAATTAGGAATTTTATAAATTATTTAACTATGAAAAATATTGGAATTGATTCAATTTCATTTTATACTCCTGAAATTTTTTTACCTATTAAAACATTAGCGAAAGAAAGAGGAATTTCTTACGATAAATTAAACAAAGGACTTGGGCTTGAAAGAATGTCTGTTGCTGACATAAATGAAGACACTGCAACATTTTGTGCCAATGCTCTTATTAAATTATTCATAGATAATAATCTTAATCCTAAAGAAATAGGTAGGATTTACCTTGGTACAGAAAGTGCATTAGACTCCTCTAAACCAACATCAACATATGCGGTTGAAGTCTTAGAAGAAAAACTTAAAAATAAATTTGGAGATAGATCTCTAAAAAATTGTGATGTATTAGATATGACTTTTGCTTGTATTGGAGCGGTTGATGCTCTTCATAATAGTTTGGACTGGGTTAGGTGTGGGAATAAAAGAAAAGCTATAGTTATTGCTTCAGATATTTCAAAGTATGAATTGAATTCTACTGGTGAATATACTCAAGGTGCAGGTGCTGTTGCTTTGTTAATTACAGAAAATCCCAGAATCATGGTAATAAATGATTTATGGGGCATTGCAACTAAAAGTGAGAGTGATTTTTTTAAACCAAGAAGATCATTTAAAAAAGAAAAATTATTAGATGAACTAATTAATTCTCTTGAAATTGATAAAGACAGAAAATCAATATCAAAATTACTTTCCAATTCAGAGTTCTGGAAAGACTCAAATAATTTAGTTGAAGTTTATAAAGAAGAGCCTGTTTTTGATGGGCAATATTCTAATATATGCTATACAAATAGAATGATTGAAGCTTTGGATCATTTTAAATCTCAAAAAAATACTAATTTCTTGATGGATTGGGAGCGAATTATTTTTCATCTACCTTATGCTTTTCACGGAAGAAGAATGTTATTTAAAACATGGCTTAACTGGATAGAAGAAAACAACCTATTAAGTAAACTGGAAGATGAACTAAATGAGTCAAAACAAGATTCTAAAGATTGGTATAAAAAAGCATCAAAATCTAAAATTTACAGACAATTTATCATAAATAAAATAAGCTGTGGAGAAAAAGCTTCCACTCAAATTGGAAACATGTATACTGCATCAATATTTATGTCTTTATTAAGTATGCTTTCTAATAGCTACTTAAATAATATAAAATTAGATCAAAAGCAAATTGGATTTATTGCCTATGGAAGTGGATCAAAAGCAAAAGTTTTTGAAGGAGTAATTCAAAAAAATTGGCAGACTAAAATTAGTCAAATTAAACTATTTAAATATTTAAATTCTAGAAAAGAAATAAGTATTGAAAATTATGAAATGATTCATAAAAACGAGTTAAAAAAATCTATAACAAACTTAAATACAAGATTAAGTCATAAAGAAACTGGAGGAAATGATTTAGGTTACAGAAGATACAAACTAAACTAATGAGTAGTAATGGAATTGTAAATAGGGTTGCAAATAGCAAGTTAATTACTATTGACCTAGAGGATTTTTTTCCTAATTCAAAAATTTATGAGCTAGATATAAAAAATTGGCTAACAGAAGGTTTATTTTTAATAGAAAAAGATTTCAGAAATGATTTAGAAAAATTTGACTGGTCAAAATTTAAAGAAGGGCATGTTGCAGTTCAATGTAGTAGTAATGCAATTATTCCCGCATGGGCTTATTTACTAATATCTTTAAAGCTAACATCAAATTGCTTATCCCATGTAATAGGAAGCAAAGATTTCTTAATTAAGTGTATTATTGATAATAAAATAAAACAATTAGAAAGTGACAAATTCAACAATATGTCAGTTGTAATTAAGGGTTGTTCTAAGAAAGAAATTCCATTAGATTCGTACTCAGAATTAATCAAAAAATTAAAACCTTTAGCAAAAACCATTATGTTTGGAGAAGCTTGCTCGACTGTTCCTTTATTTAAAAAACCTAAGTCTATAGATTAACAATCTGGATATAAAAACTTGTTATAAGGGAATCTTGTGACATGAATTTTTCTGACCTCGGAATATAAACAATTTTTAAGATTTTCTATATTTTCGTTTTCAACAGCTGAGATAAATTGAACTTCTTTTTCTTTATTACTCATCCATGTTTTTTTCCAATCCTCAAGCGAATAATTTGATTTATTTTTTATAGAAATTAAATCTTCTTCATCAAATTCTTCATAAGAGAATTTATCAATTTTATTAAAGACCATGATAGTTTTCTTTTCAGAACTTTTAATTTCCTCTAAAATTTTGTTGACTGAGTCTATATGTTCTTCAAAATTTGAATGAGAAATATCTACTACATGGATTAATAAATCTGCTTCTCTAACTTCATCTAAAGTACTTTTAAAAGACTCAATTAATTGCGTCGGTAATTTTCTAATAAAACCAACTGTATCGCTCATTAAGAACGGTAGATTTTTTACAACTACTTTTCTTACGGTAGTGTCTAAAGTTGCAAATAACTTGTCTTCGGCAAATACTTTAGACTTACTCAAAACATTCATAAGAGTAGATTTTCCAACATTTGTATATCCAACTAGAGCAACACGAATCATTTTACCTCTATTGCCTCTTTGAACATGCATCTGCTTATCAATAGATTTAATTTTATTTTTCAATAAAGAAATTTTATCTCTAACTATTCTTCTGTCGGTTTCTATTTCTGTTTCACCAGGGCCTCTCATTCCAATTCCTCCTTTTTGTCTTTCTAAGTGAGTCCACATTCCTTTTAATCTAGGCAACAAATATTGGCACTGAGCTAATTCAACCTGAGTTCTTGCATAGCTGGTTTTTGCTCTCTGTGCAAAAATATCAAGTATTAAGTTGGTTCTATCAATTACTTTACACTGGAATATTTTGCTTACATTCCTTTCTTGGGCTGGAGATAACTCATCATCAAAAATTACTGTTTGTACTTTTTCAGATTCAATAAAATCTAATACTTCTTTTATCTTTCCACTACCTAAAAATGTTTTTGAATTTGGAATATCTAAGTTCTGAGAAAACCTTTTAACTACAGTTCCTCCAGCAGTATTAGTTAAGAACTCTAGCTCATCCAAATACTCAATAGATTTCTCTTTATCTTGGTCTTTGGTAATAACTCCAACAAGAACTGTTTTTTCCAACTTAATATATTTAATTACAAATTTAATAAACCCAAAATAAACTTAAATAAATATTAGATAAAAACTAATTTTAATATTAGCATTTGTATATTTATGAAATACCAATTATATTTTACTAATATGAAAAAGACATTACTTTCTGTGCTCATACTCTTTTCCTTTTATTTAGGGAATTCTCAAGTAATTAATGAACCTGCTAACTGGCCAAATGCTAACTGGACAACTTCAGGAACTTATAATGCTGATGGTTTATTAGCTGATCCAACATCTTCTGATTCTTTTACTTTTGATGACGATGCTGCTGGATCAACCTCTGATGATGATATTGCTTCAGAATCTCCAGTTATTGATTTATCTGCTGCAACTGCTGCTAGTGAAAATCTAATACTTATTAGTGGTGATTATTCTCATCAAGATATTGGAGGTTCTTTATCTATTGATTATTGGGATTATGATGCAGGAGTATGGGTTGCTATGCTTGAATTAGAAAGCACAGGTGCTTCTACAGCTGATTATCAAAACTGTACAAATCAAGTTTACTTTGAATCAGGTTTAGATATAACAGGCTTTTCAGCTACACAACTTGCTAACTTTAAATACAGAATATCTTATGATGATGCTGATGGATGGCAGTGGGGATGGTGTATTAAAAATGTTTCTTTAGTTTCTGGAGGAGCTGCTGTGCCTGGATGTGATGCTGTAGTAACTTCCCCTGCAGATGGTGAGTCTGGAGTTATTCAATCTCCTACTATAAACTGGTCTTCTGCTAGTGGATTCCCTGATGGATATTATATTTCTGTTGGTACTACGGATGGTGGTAATGATATTTTAGACAATATAGATACTGGAAATTCAAACAGCTATAGTCTTAGTGATTTAGCTTACAGTACTACTTATTATGTAACTGTTTTACCATATAACGGATCTGGGTCTGCTACAGACACATGTAACTCTTATAGCTTTACTACTGTTTCCGATCCTAATACTTATTTAGATTGTTCTGCTGGTGCAGTAACTAATAATTTCTGTTATGATACTGGTCTGGACAACTCCTACTCTTTTACTAGTCTTGATGGAAATTCTTTAAATCTTACGATAAACTCAGGACAAGTTGAAAATGGATGGGATGAATTAATAATTCTAGATTCTGATGGAGTAACAGAACTATATAATGGTTATGGTAATGGAGGGGATATATCTGGATTAACATTCCAATCTTCTGGAGACAATATTACTTTAGTTGTTCAAGAAGACGGAAGCATTAGTTGTGTATCTAGTGGATATAACCCTATAGATTTTACAGTAGCATGTGCTACATGTGTAAACCCTATTGCTAGTTATGAAATGGTTAGTGACTGTCTTAATGCTCCTCAATTTTTTGTTGATGTAGATTTAACAGATTTAGGGTCAGCATCTTCTGTTACCTTATCTGACAATCAAGGCGGTGCTACGCAAAATGCAACAGCCACTGGAGTGTATACTTTTGGACCTTATACAAATAATACAGACGTTGTTATCTCTATAGCTAATGATGATGATGCTAACTGCTCTATAAGTAGTAACTCTATTACACAAGAATTTTGTACTACAACATTAGTAGACTGTAATACCGGACCTATAACATTAGATTATTGCTATGATAATTCTAATACTACAGATTTTACGTATACTAGTTCTGATGGAGCCCCATTAAACTTAACAATAAACTTTGGTAGTGTTGAAAATAACTGGGACGAATTTATAGTATATGACTCCGATGGTATTACGGAATTAACTCCTGCACAACCTTATTATGGTAATGCTGGAGATTTAACTGGATTAACATTCCAATCTACTGGAGATACAATATCTTTTATAGTCACTTCAGACGGATCAATAAGTTGTGGATCTGGTAGTATAGAACCAATGAACTATACAGTAGCTTGTGCTACATGTGTAAACCCTCAAGCTAACTATAATGTAGTAGATGACTGTGATAATGGAGATCAGTTCTTGATCGATGTGGATATTACAGATATAGGAGATGCTGAGTCACTTACAATATCCGATAACCAAGGAAGTGCAACGCAAAGTGCAACAGGAACCGGAGTATATACTTTTGGACCTTACCCTTTCTTAACAGATATAATAATAACAATAGCTAATGATCAAGATGTAAACTGTGTGATTAATAGTAGCCCTATACAATTATTCGCTTGCCCTCCTGCTAATGATAATTGTGAAGGTGCAATTGATGCTATTGTAAACACTGACGAATCCTGTAATTTAACAACATCTGGAACAATAACAGCTGCATCTGCATCATCAGAATCGAGCTCTTGTCCTGGAAATACTGATGATGATGTTTGGTTTGAATTTACAGCATTAAATGAAGTTCAGTTAATTTCCATACTAAATATTTCTGGATCAACAACCAACATAGATCATGGCCTTTACGAAGGAGAATGTGGTAATTTAACAGAACTATATTGTAGTGACGATGATTCAAGTGTAACTGGCGCTTTAACTATTGGTAACACATATTATGTAAGAGTATTTTCAGCTGGATCTAATAATGAAAACGTTGATTTTGAACTTTGCATAAAAGATGCTCCAGATAATACTGTATGTGATAATGCATCGAATTTTTGTGGTGAAGGTGGTGCTCTTTATGGATCAAATATATTTGACTACCCAAGCTTAGGGCAAATTGCATGTCTATATTCAACACCAAATCCTAGTTGGAATGTCATTCAGATTGGTGAGTCTGGAAATATAGATATACAAATTGTTCAAAATACAGAATTTGACGATGATGGAAATGCAGTTGGAAATGGATTAGATGTAGATTTTGTTCTTTGGGGTCCTTTTGATTCAGATGAAAATTTTTGTGCTGAAGGAGTATTGGATCAAGGTTGTCCAAATCCTGGGGATTGTCCAAATAACACTTCTAACCCAGACTTTTACCCATCGGGTAATATTATTGATTGTAGCTATTCCATTTATGATGTAGAAAACCTAACCATTGACAATGCTCAAAGTGGAGAAATATATGTATTGTTAGTTACTAATTACTCTAACAATGCAGGAACTATTCAAATAGAACAAACAAATTCTGGATCTGATGGTGCAGGTTCTACTGTTGCAGAAATTGAAGTTGATTTAGGTGAAGATATCGAAGTATGCGGAACTGCAAGTTATGAACTAGTAGCTGATTCACCGTTTGCAGATTCCTATGAATGGTATCAAAATGGAATTTATATTGAAGATTCTAATAGTCCAACTTTAGTTGTCTCTGAAAGTGATACTTATACAGTAATAGTTTATGATAATCAATGTGATTCATTTGCTCAGGATTCTATAAATGTTAATTATATAGTTCCTGAGGCAAACGATCCTGGTGAAATAATTATTTGTAACGTCAATAATCCTGGTGATGGAGTTGAAGAGTTTGATTTATCAACACTTGTTGAAACAATTCTTGGTGAAGATCAAGCAATCACTGATTATTTTGTTAGCTATCACCAATCATTTGAAGAATGTGTACTTAATACTGATCCTATTGAAACTGGCGAACTAATAAATGTAAGTACAAATTGTAGAGAAATCTTTGCTAGAGTTACTAACCCAAGCTTTGAAGATTGTTTTAACACAGTTAGCTTCACCTTGTGTACACAAGAATTACCTGTAGCAACATTTGAAAATCAAACCTACGAAGTTTGTCCTAATGCTGTTATTCCAATTGATATTAATGTTATTCCAACCTATGATGATAACCCTGATTCTTATGACGTAAGCTGGACATATAATGGTAGTATTTTGACAAATGAAAACTCTCTTACTTTGGGTGTTATTAATGCTGGTGTTTATGAAGTTACATTAACTTCTTTAGAAAATGGTGGTTGTAGTTTTTCAAATGCAGTAAATGTAACGGAGGTTGAATCCTGTGTTATTCCTGAGGGAATTTCACCAAATAATGATGGGTTCAATGATGAATTTGATTTAAGTAGTTATGGAGTAACTAGCCTAAAAATCTATAATCGATATGGTGTGTTAGTTTACTCTAAATCAAATTACATAAATGAATGGAAAGGTCAATCAAATGATGGTGATATTCTACCGGTAGGCACATATTATTATGTGATGCAATACGAAGAAAATAAACAAAAAGTTGATTGGATATACCTTAATTATTAATTAAAATCTTTTGAATTTGTGAATTACTAAAATATAGCTTAGATTTATGATAACTAACTGAATACTACTTCACTTATATAAGTGAAAATTATTTTCAAATACATATTACTAATATGAAAAAGACATTACTTTCTGTGCTCATACTCTTTTCCTTTTATTTAGGGAATTCTCAAGTAATTAATGAACCTGCTAACTGGCCAAATGCTAACTGGACAACTTCAGGAACTTATAA